>Ga0209158_1000079_pt1 | contig 68474 bp, 62 predicted proteins | sample GraSoiAngelo_140_FD_185897 | JGI IMG/M metagenome (GOLD analysis project Ga0209158, IMG submission 185897) | Grasslands soil microbial communities from the Angelo Coastal Reserve, California, USA - 14_0929_12_30cm (SPAdes) (version 2) | ecosystem: Environmental > Terrestrial > Soil > Grasslands ...
GTGCCGTACTCCACCTGGGAGTCCGAGGTCTCATCCGTGGTCCAGCTAATGGTTGCGGAGATGGAGGTGATACCGGAGGCGCTCATATTGGAAATCACAGGCGGCGCGTTATCCACGGTGACGCTGACCGCAGCGGTAGTGGCGGTGTTACCCGCCGCGTCGCGGGCCACGGCCGTGAGGGTATGCAGTCCATTCGAGGCTGTCGCGGTGTTCCACGAGAGAGTGTAGGGTGCGCTCGTTACTTCCGCCCCGAGGTTCACCCCATCGAGCTTGAGCTGCACCCCCACGACGCCGACGTTATCCGTGGCACTGGCCGAGACCGTCACCGTGCCGGCGACCGTGACGCCAGCGGCCGGGGCCGTGATCGACACTGTGGGCGGCGTCGTGTCCGGAGGGGCCAGGGTCGTGAAAGTGACATCGCCCGAGACCGCCAGATTGCCCACCGCATCCCGCGACTTCACACGATAGTGGTATAACGTCCCAGCCGCAAGGCTGCTCAACGCCTGGGAGTGCGCAGTGATAAGGCTAGCATTCAGGACCGTTGTACTGCCATAGGCGGTTGTGAGACCGTACTCCACCTGCGAGTCCGTAGCCTCGTCGGTCGTCCAACTGATTGTGGCGGAGCTGGACCCCACACTGGAGCTTGACACCGCGCTGATCACGGGCGGGGCATTGTCCACCGTCACGCTGACTGCGCTTGAAGTCGCCGTGTTGCCCGCCGCGTCGCGCGCGACGGTGCTGAGAGAATGTGCCCCATTGGTAGTCGTCTTGGTATTCCATGAGATGGTGTACGGAGCTGTGGTCACTTCCGCGCCCAGATTGGCCCCGTCCAGCTTAAACTGCACCCCCACGACGCCCACGTTGTCTGTGGCGCTGGCCGAGACCGTCACCGTGCCGGAGACGGTCGCCCCAGCGGCAGGGGCTGTGATCGACACCGTGGGCGGCGTCGTGTCGTTGAAGACTGTCACACTGACCGCGGCGGCCGTGGCGGTGTTGCCCGCCGCATCGCGGGCCACCGCCGTGAGGGTATGGGTCGCATTGGTGGCAGTAGTGGTGTTCCACGAGAGGGCATACGGCGCCGTGGTGATCTCGGCGCCCAGGTTGGCCCCGTCGAGTTTGAACTGGACTCCGACGACGCCCACGTTATCCGTGGCGCTGGCCGAGACGGTGACCGTGCCGGAGACCGTGGAGACGGCGGCCGGCGCCGTCATCGAGACCGTAGGCGGAGTTGTGTCGGATGGAGGCGGTGTCACTCCGATAGGAGATGTCATATCATTTTGAATTGCCGACTGAGCCAGCGTCAAATTATAGATGCGGACTTCATCGATGGTGCCGTTGAAGAACCGGTTCTTTCCTCCCCGGCTCTGTCCTCCGATCCGTAGCGTATTGATCCCGTTGCGGAAGGCATTGGTGTCCATCACAGTGAGCGAGGCGTCGAGATTGCCATTGATGTAGAAGGTCAGCGTCGCCCCGTTTCTTACCACGGCGATGTGGGTCCAGGCATTGAGCGGAACCTGCCCCGTGCCGCTGGCGCCATTAAACGAAGGGGTCCCCCAGGTGTAGCCTCCCGTCGTCTGCCAGGCAAAGAAGAGCGTCTGGTTGGGATTGATGCCGAAGAGATATTCATCATCGATTGTCTGGCTCCATTTGTTGACCACCGAGGCGAGTTCGGTCGGGGCGCTATTCAAGAACACCCAGGCCTCGAAGGTCGCGCCGGTGCCGGGAGTCATGGCATCGATGTCGGCAGCCTCCACATAACTGCTGGTGCCGTTAAAGGACAAGGCGTTGCCGTATTTGCCGGCCGTGGTCCAGGCGGCGCCGTTGATGGTGCCGGTGTTGCTGTTGCTGGAAGCGTCCGACGTGACGCTGCTGCTGCCCTCGTTAAAGCCATAGGCTGCCACAAGGCCTGAAGTGGGGTCTAGGGACGAGGTGACAGCGGAGGCCGCGGCAGACTGAGCTGAAACGTTCCCCGCTGCGTCATAAGCGGCCACCGTGTAGGTATAGGCAGTGGAGGGGGATAGGCCCGTATCCGAGTAGCTCGTCAACGAGGTGTTGGCGATCTGCGACGCCCCTCTATAGATCGTGTAACCTGACACGCCCACATTGTCGGTCGAAGCGGTCCAGGAGAGATTAATCTGCGAGGAGGACGCCGCGCCGGCGCTCAGGTTGGTCGGAACGCTAGGCGGGGTGGTATCAGGCACAGAGTTACTGACAGTGACGCTGACTGCAGTTGATGTTGCCGTATTTCCCGCCGCGTCGCGGGCCACCGCCGTCAGGGTATGAGCGCCATTGGCTGACAGGGTTGTATTCCAGGAGACGGCGTAGGGGGCCACCAGCGCTTCGGCGCCCAGGTTTGCCCCATCGAGCTTGAACTGCACCCCCACCACCCCCACGTTGTCGGTGGCGCTGGCCGAGACGGTGACCGTGCTGGCAACCGTCGCCCCAGCTGCCGGCGCCGTGATGGAGACTGTAGGCGGGGTCGTGTCGGGCGCGGTGTTGGTGACCGTGAACACGCTGGTGCTGGTCGCCGTGCCCCCGGGCGTGGTCACGCTCAGCGTCCCCGTCGTGGCCCCCGTCGGCACCGTATCCTGAATCGCCGTGGCGGAGGTCACCGTGAAGGGATCGGCGTGCACCCCGTTGAACGTCACCACCGTGGCCCCGGTGAAGTTCGTGCCGCTGATCGTCACGGGGGTCCCCACCGGCCCGCTCGTGGGCGTGAAGCTCGTGATCGTCGGCGCGCTCACCACGATCACACTGACGGCGGCGGTGGCGGTGTTGCCCGCCGCGTCGCGCGCTTGGGCCGTTAACGCATGCGAACCATCGGAGACAGGCGATGTCCCGGTCGTCGGCGCTGATCCACTGGTGACCGCGTCGGGCGTCGTCACCCCATTGGCGGTATTCATCGCCGTCACATCCAAAGGATTGGCCGCCGCAATCCCCGAGTATTCATGGACCTCCAATCTCCGATAACCTGGAGTCCCGCTGCCGAAGGTCACGGTCACGGTGTTGGCTCCAGCTTTTACATTGGCCGCATAGAGTATCGCCAAGCTCTGGTTTTGCAGAGGATCATAGATTGTGGTCGCTACGGAGTAGATATTGCCCTGGCTGTCGGTGGTGCTCACCGCGTCGTTGCTTCCCCAAGAAACCACCAGGACGATCAGATTGCCTGCGGCGTTATTGGAAGCGAAGAACTGGGCGATCGTGTTGCCGGCCGCATTACTGAAGGAGCCGGCGCCCTGGACATAGGCGGGGGTTCCAGAGGCTTTGAAGGCCGCCATGTGGGCCATGTAGCGGGCCGCGGCGCTAAAGGTAAAGGTTGCCGCGGCAGAACCCGAGGCGGCCTGGATCTTGTCCTCGCTGACCGTGTCCTCGCCGTTAAGGGTCTGGCGCTTGGTAAATCCGCTGCCGGCGCTGATTGTGCCTATGGGGCCGGAATCGGCCATGGCCGCGCCGAATATGAGGTCCCCCCTGCCCTGGGTGTTCCAGGAGATAGAGTAAGGCGCGCTTAGTACCTCAGCGCCGAGATTGGCGCCATCGAGCTTGAACTGCACCCCCACCACCCCCACGTTGTCGGTGGCGGTGGCCGAGACGGTGACCGTGCCAGCGACCGTCGCCCCTGCCACCGGCGCCGTCAGGGAGACGGTCGGCGGCGTAAGATCGTTGGCCACCGTCACACTGACGGCGGTGGCGGTGGCGGTGTTCCCGGCCGCGTCGCGCGCCACGGCGGTGAGGGTATGCAGCCCGTTGGAGGCTGTTGCCGTGTTCCAGGAGAGGGTGTAGGGCGCCGCGGTCACCTCCGCCCCCACGTTCGCGCCGTCGAGTTGGAACTGCACCCCCACCACCCCCACGTTGTCGGTGGCGGTGGCCGAGACGGTGATCGTGCTGGAAACGGTCGTGCCGTTCAGCGGTGAGGTGATGGACACGGTCGGAGGCGCGGTGTCAATAAGCGTCGTCAACGTGAAATCGGCCGACGTCGCGAGATTCCCGGCTGCATCGCGCGACTTCACGCGGTAGTGGTAGGTGGTCGTGGCCAGCAACCCGGTCAGCGTCATCGCATGAGCGGTCAGCAGGCTGGTGTTCAGAGGCGTCGAGCTGCCGTAGGCCGTCGTGAGACCATAGTCCACCTGCGAATCGCCGGCCTCGTTGGTGGCCCAGGTAATGATCGCCCCAGCGGAAGAAATGCTGGAGGCCGACACGGTGGAAATCAGCGGCGGGGTGTTGTCCACCGTCACACCGACCGCGGCGGAGGTGGCGGTGTTCCCAACAGCATCACGGGCCACGGCGGTGAGGGTATGCGTCCCAGGGGTGGCTAAGGTGGTATTCCAAGTAACGGAATACGGTGCTACGCTATCTTCCGCCCCCAGGTTGACCCCATCCAGCTTAAACTGAACACCGGCCACCCCCCCATTATCCGAAGCCGTGGCTGAGATCGTCACGGCAGCGCCTGAGACAGCCGCGCCGTTGGCGGGAGCCGTGAGCGAGACGGTGGGCGGCGTGGTATCCGGGGCAGTGTTGTAGCAGTTGTTGGCGTTAAAGAGCAGGATACCGTTGGCATCCTTCGCGGTGTTGTTATAGCAAAGTTTAGAGGGAATATTATAGGCGTGCCCAGTCGGATCTTGGCCTCCCGTGACGTCGGGGCCAATGGGAGGCCAGGTCCCCGAGCCGAACCATGACGGCTTCGCGGACAAGTACAACGAGGCCGGCAGAATGTTGTTCGGCGGGACCGGGTTGGCAAATTGGCTCAGCACGGAGGGCACCTCGCTGACCACGAATCGTGACGTTCCGGTCACGACATCGTAGTTGCCCCACCGCATAAGCGTTGTCTTGACGAGCGTGTCGTCCGGCACGCCCGTGAAGGTGCTCTCGTTGCCGGACCACCCCAGCGTGTAAATCGAAGCATCGCCGTTGGTGCCGGACGGTGCGGCGTCTTCGTACTGGGTGTGGGTGCCCGTTCTCCCCAGCACATTGCCGAGGAGGTTGAAGTAGCGATGGAAGGCGTACAGATGAACGGGAACCGTCTGTTGGGTCTTGCCCGGCTCCCAGCCGAGCCACACGTTACGAAACCCGGTGACAAAGTCGGAGGTGCCGTGGATCGCGTCGGCCTCGAGCCCAGACCCGTCATTGCCTTCGAACAGGATCATCCCGACGCCGCCCGCATGGATAACTATACTCGGTATCATCCACCCGCTGACGTTGTAATAGTCATCCGTGGAGTAGTTGTACGCGAACACCGTCCCCTCGGTGTTGTCGATTACCATGGGCGCGGTGACGTGCTGGAAGATGTTGTTCTGGACGAGGTTATCGGCGCTCCCGTAGGACTCGATAGCATAGCTCTGCGAGGCCGCATTCTGCGTACCGTAGAAGTAGTTATCCTGTACTTGGATGTGCGCGGACTGATAGAGCCAGACATGATTACGTTTGGCGTTCATGGACCTGACGTTCTTGAGCCAACCATTGTGGGCATTGAAGAAGTAGACGCCCGAGTTCCCCGTCGTATTCGTGTGATCCATGGACAGATCCTCGACGCCATCCGACTCCGCTTGTGGCCCAGTCCACCAGGCGCCTGGACTCTGGCTGCTGCGCCAATTCGGCATGTAGAGACCTGGCGTGATAGTGAGGACGTTGCCAACGATGGCCGTGACCCGCACGAACTGCATCTGACCGCGCCCACTTCGTCCCTGACCGCCCGGGTTTTCAGTCGCACACCCAGGGTTTGTCTGGCAGACGAACACGCCACCGTTGTCGGATGTGTCATCGAGCTGGTCGAGCACGATGATGCTCCCGGCTGAGAGCCCAGCGACGTTGCCAAGGGTGATTTGCGTTGTGCCCTTGGCATAGCCAGCCGTCCAGTTCGCAGTGTTACCGGCAGGAAGGAATCCGCCTGGCCCATACCCCGTCGGATTGATGACGCAGATATCCGCACCCAAACCGCCACAGCCGTTCGAACCGCTGAATACCAGAAACGTTTTATCGGGGCCAGCGCCACGGAGCGTGACGTTGCTTTGGCCGTTGAACGTAATCCCGCCCGAGATGTTGTAGGTGCCGGCAGTGAGAAAGACGACCTGACCGGCCGGACATGAGGCAATGGCGCTGTTGATCTGCGCGGGCGTCGCCCCAGGATTAAGGGTGGCGCAGATCGTGGTGCGGGTCGGAATGCCGCCGGGGATGCCAGCCTGGCTCCAGTCGACGGCGCGACTGGGATCAAGAATACCCGACCAGAGCTGTGCATGGGCTGGCGTAGAAGGGCAAAGCACGAGGAGGGAACACAGAAGCAACACCCGGCGGAGTTGGCCGGCAAGCGTGCGGTTCCCTGATAACTTTCCTGATAACACAGTGGCCTCCTGAGTCGGGGGCCGAAGACCACCATGGTTCCCGTGGAGCTGTGGGGTACCCCCTCTTCGGCAGCCCGGCTATCAGGTGTGTGACCTGATCCACGGCTTTGCGCCCCCACCTCACGGTGGGTTTGCCTTTGTCGGGAAAGGGTCCTCGGCAATGTCTGCTCCAGAGACTAATGTGCGTACGTAAGAGGTTCAGGAGAGGCAGGTTAAGAGCAGGTAAAAAGAGAGCGTAAAGGAGTGCCAAATCTACGTAGCGAGGACAGGGTTTGTGGGCGGAAGCGAAAGGTTTCTGGGACAGTCGTAGTCGCTATTTTCTTTTCGTCTTAAAGACAAAATCCCCTGAGGCAGCCAGGTTCCCCGCTGCATCTTGTGATTTCACGCGGTAGTGATACCAGGTGTTCCTGGCAAGCCCGCTCAGCGCTTGGGAGTGCGACGTAACCAAGTTGGTATTGAGCACCGTAGCGTTGCCATAGGCTGGCGTAAGACCGTACTCCACTTGTGTTGTGCTTGTTTCGTTGGTAGTCCAGGTAATTGTCGCTCCGGAGGAAGAAACGTTGGAGGCAGACACGGTGGAAATCAGCGGCGAGGTGCTGCCCACCGTCACACTGACGGCGGTGGCGGTGGCGGTGTTCCCGGCCGCGTCGCGCGCCACGGCGGTGAGGGTATGCAGCCCGTTGGAGGCTGTTGCCGTGTTCCAGGAGAGGGTGTAGGGCGCCGCGGTCACCTCCGCCCCCACGTTCGCGCCGTCGAGTTGGAACTGCACCCCCACCACCCCCACGTTGTCGGTGGCGGTGGCCGAGACGGTGATCGTGCTGGAAACGGTCGTGCCGTTCAGCGGTGAGGTGATGGACACGGTCGGAGGCGCGGTGTCAATAAGCGTCGTCAACGTGAAATCGGCCGACGTCGCGAGATTCCCGGCTGCATCGCGCGACTTCACGCGGTAGTGGTAGGTGGTCGTGGCCAGCAACCCGGTCAGCGTCATCGCATGAGCGGTCAGCAGGCTGGTGTTCAGAGGCGTCGAGCTGCCGTAGGCCGTCGTGAGACCATAGTCCACCTGCGAATCGCCGGCCTCGTTGGTGGCCCAGGTAATGATCGCCCCAGCGGAAGAAATGCTGGAGGCCGACACGGTGGAAATCAGCGGCGGGGTGTTGTCCACCGTCACACCGACCGCGGCGGAGGTGGCGGTGTTCCCAACAGCATCACGGGCCACGGCGGTGAGGGTATGCGTCCCAGGGGTGGCTAAGGTGGTATTCCAAGTAACGGAATACGGTGCTACGCTATCTTCCGCCCCCAGGTTGACCCCATCCAGCTTAAACTGAACACCGGCCACCCCCCCATTATCCGAAGCCGTGGCTGAGATCGTCACGGCAGCGCCTGAGACAGCCGCGCCGTTGGCGGGAGCCGTGAGCGAGACGGTGGGCGGCGTGGTATCCGGGGCAGTGTTGTAGCAGTTGTTGGCGTTAAAGAGCAGGATACCGTTGGCATCCTTCGCGGTGTTGTTATAGCAAAGTTTAGAGGGAATATTATAGGCGTGCCCAGTCGGATCTTGGCCTCCCGTGACGTCGGGGCCAATGGGAGGCCAGGTCCCCGAGCCGAACCATGACGGCTTCGCGGACAAGTACAACGAGGCCGGCAGAATGTTGTTCGGCGGGACCGGGTTGGCAAATTGGCTCAGCACGGAGGGCACCTCGCTGACCACGAATCGTGACGTTCCGGTCACGACATCGTAGTTGCCCCACCGCATAAGCGTTGTCTTGACGAGCGTGTCGTCCGGCACGCCCGTGAAGGTGCTCTCGTTGCCGGACCACCCCAGCGTGTAAATCGAAGCATCGCCGTTGGTGCCGGACGGTGCGGCGTCTTCGTACTGGGTGTGGGTGCCCGTTCTCCCCAGCACATTGCCGAGGAGGTTGAAGTAGCGATGGAAGGCGTACAGATGAACGGGAACCGTCTGTTGGGTCTTGCCCGGCTCCCAGCCGAGCCACACGTTACGAAACCCGGTGACAAAGTCGGAGGTGCCGTGGATCGCGTCGGCCTCGAGCCCAGACCCGTCATTGCCTTCGAACAGGATCATCCCGACGCCGCCCGCATGGATAACTATACTCGGTATCATCCACCCGCTGACGTTGTAATAGTCATCCGTGGAGTAGTTGTACGCGAACACCGTCCCCTCGGTGTTGTCGATTACCATGGGCGCGGTGACGTGCTGGAAGATGTTGTTCTGGACGAGGTTATCGGCGCTCCCGTAGGACTCGATAGCATAGCTCTGCGAGGCCGCATTCTGCGTACCGTAGAAGTAGTTATCCTGTACTTGGATGTGCGCGGACTGATAGAGCCAGACATGATTACGTTTGGCGTTCATGGACCTGACGTTCTTGAGCCAACCATTGTGGGCATTGAAGAAGTAGACGCCCGAGTTCCCCGTCGTATTCGTGTGATCCATGGACAGATCCTCGACGCCATCCGACTCCGCTTGTGGCCCAGTCCACCAGGCGCCTGGACTCTGGCTGCTGCGCCAATTCGGCATGTAGAGACCTGGCGTGATAGTGAGGACGTTGCCAACGATGGCCGTGACCCGCACGAACTGCATCTGACCGCGCCCACTTCGTCCCTGACCGCCCGGGTTTTCAGTCGCACACCCAGGGTTTGTCTGGCAGACGAACACGCCACCGTTGTCGGATGTGTCATCGAGCTGGTCGAGCACGATGATGCTCCCGGCTGAGAGCCCAGCGACGTTGCCAAGGGTGATTTGCGTTGTGCCCTTGGCATAGCCAGCCGTCCAGTTCGCAGTGTTACCGGCAGGAAGGAATCCGCCTGGCCCATACCCCGTCGGATTGATGACGCAGATATCCGCACCCAAACCGCCACAGCCGTTCGAACCGCTGAATACCAGAAACGTTTTATCGGGGCCAGCGCCACGGAGCGTGACGTTGCTTTGGCCGTTGAACGTAATCCCGCCCGAGATGTTGTAGGTGCCGGCAGTGAGAAAGACGACCTGACCGGCCGGACATGAGGCAATGGCGCTGTTGATCTGCGCGGGCGTCGCCCCAGGATTAAGGGTGGCGCAGATCGTGGTGCGGGTCGGAATGCCGCCGGGGATGCCAGCCTGGCTCCAGTCGACGGCGCGACTGGGATCAAGAATACCCGACCAGAGCTGTGCATGGGCTGGCGTAGAAAGGCAAAGCACGAGGAGGGAACACAGAAGCAACACCCGGCGGAGTTGGCCGGCAAGCGTGCGGCAATTCATGCCCCCAGGCTACTGCGCGCCTGTAAGAGGCACTGGGGAGGCTGGTGAAGAGCAGGTAAATAAATTTAAGCAGTAAGGGAAAGGCTGGTTAAGAGGAGGTAAATAAGTTATGTGACAGTGTAAGGGGTGTTAAATCTGTGTAGCGAGGACGAGGTTCGTGGGGAGGAAGCGAAAGGTTTCGGGAGCGGAAATAGTCTGCGAGTCGAGCCGGCCTCGAAGAGAACCTACTCTAATGCCGGGGCTTGCTCGTCCTGTGAGCCAGGATTCACGTGTGGCGAGGTGGTGTCCAGCCGGTACCCGACATTCCGTACGGTGAGGATCCGGGTCCCTTCAGAGCCGAGCTTCTTTCTGAGGCTTCTGATGTGCACGTCCACGGTGCGGGTTTCGATCTCAAGCTCCTCGCCATACTCCCAGACCCGCTCTAACAGGAACGCTCTGGTCAGAGTCCTTTCCTTGGCTTCCAACAGGGCTTTGAGCAGCTCGAACTCTTTCGCGGTGAGGGAAATCGGTTGGCTCGCGACGAACACAGAATAACGGTCAAGGTCCACTTCGAGGGTGCCTACTCGCAACACCCGAGGCAGCGCAGGCGTCGAGACGCGGCGAAGGAGAGTTTTGACCCGAGCCACAAGCTCCTTCGTGTTGAATGGCTTGGTGACATAGTCGTCAGCGCCAAGCTCAAGCATGACCACTTTATCAACTTCCTCGGTCCGGCCGCTCAGGACGAGAATAGGAAGACGTGCGGTCTCCGGTTGTTGTCGGATCCTCCGACAGATTTCGAAGCCATCGAGTCCAGGAAGGGTCAGATCAAGGATGAGCAGGTCCGGGCGTGCTTCAGTCACCGCTCGCAGACCTGCCTGCCCGTCATAGGCAGCAATTACCTGGAATCCCTCGGGTTCAAGGCGCGCTCTGAGAAGATGCACGACGCCCTGCTCATCTTCGACAATAAGAACCTTCGAAGCCATACTGTCTAAAAGAAGCAAGAGCAGTGCCACGCGGCCAGCAAATCTAGGACAACGCTCCACCGGCTTGGCGCCCGCTCACCGCAGTCTATCCGGTAAGTCAAGGATTTTAAACGAGGCGAGGGACTTCAGGCAGAAATTGGGTTGTCCTGGCAGAGTTTTTGCCGGTCCTAGGGTTGAATTAATCCGCGCCGGATCGCGTAACGCACAAGATCGGCCGTGCTGTGGATGTCCAGCTTTTCCATAAGTCGGGTTCTGTGCGACTCGGCTGTCTTCACGCTCACCCCCAGGATCGACGCGGCTTCCTTCGTGGTCTTCCCTTCCGCGACCAATTGCAGGACCTCCCGTTCTCGCGGGGTCAGAGGATCAGGGGGGAAATCCGTCTTGGCCAGATAGGCATCAACGATTGCCCCGGAGATGCCCGGACTCAAATAGACCGCTCCTCGGGACACCTCTCGGACCGCCTGCATCAGGTCGGACGAGGCCTGGGTTTTTAACAGATACCCTCTCACGCCAGCCCGGAGCGCCTCGACGACGTACGGGTCCTCCGTATGCATCGTCAGCAGGATGGTTCTTGTCTCCGGCGAAACCTTCAGGATTTCTCTGGTCGCATCCAGACCGTTCAACAGCGGCATCGCGAGATCCATAACGGCAATGTCAGGATGGAGCTTCTGGGCAAGCTGGATCGCCTCGCGGCCGTCCCCCGCCTCGGCAACTACGGTGCAGTTTTCTTGCTCAAGGAGGGATTTCAAGCCCTGCCTGACGATCAAATGATCATCGGCTAACAGGATCCTGAGTGGCATCGTGGGCCTCCAGAGGAATCTCGACCTGAAGAGTTGTCCCTTGACCGGGAGCGGAGATGATTCGGTAGGCGCCTCCGATCGCATTGAGTCGCTCTCGTATTCCAATGAGCCCGAGGCCCTTGTCGCCCTTCTTGTTTAAGGCGGCCTGGACATCGAAGCCGATCCCGTCATCAGAAACGAGACACCGGATCAGATGACCGTTCTGCTCCACTTGGATCCTCGCACGGCTGGCTTGCGCGTGTTTGGTCGCATTATTCAGGGCCTCCTGCACGATCCGATAGAGAGCCGTCTCGACAGGGGTGGTCAGTCGGCCTATCGTCAGGCCTTCTACGGTCACCTGAAGCTTCGTCCGTTTCGATACGCCTTCTGAAAGAAATTCGAGGGCCGGGACCAGTCCCAGGTCATCCAAAATCGTGGGGCGCAGCTCGTGGGAGAGTCGGCGCAAGTGAGCCTCGATTTGGTCCAAGAGGTCCTTGGCTGCCTTGAACTGGTGACTCGCGGTGGGGGCCACGTCCCGGGCAATTGCTTCCAGGGCGAGATACACGGACGCAAGCAGTTGCCCCGCTTCATCGTGAAGCGCGTGGGCGATCCGTTTCGCTTCCTCTTCCAGAGTCTCATTCAGCCGACGCAGGGCCGCCTGGGCGCGCTTGCGTTCGGTGATGTCGCGGCCAATACCCAGCACGCTCACCACCTGTCCATCCTTGATGAGCGGGGTCATGGTAAACTCCCCATGGATGTATTCCCCCGACTTCGCCCGGACGCGTAGTTCAAAAATCGGCGGAGTCTCGCCCCGCAAGACGCGCTGAAAGAACTCCAGCGCGATCGGCAGGTCATCAGGATGAACAAGGGGCGGAAACGGTTTGCCCACCCAGTCAGCCAGAGGCCAGCCTGTGATCGTTTCAAAAAACGGGTTCATCGAGGTAATCATGCCGTCTGTCGAAAGGGTGTAGATGACGTCCTTCGCGTTCTCGACCACACTGCGATACCGCTCTTCCGAATGGCGGAGCGCCAAATTGGCTTCGCGAAAGCCCCGGTGGGCCATCTCAAATGGCGACAGCGCTTCCGCGAAGAAATTCTCCGCCGACTTGCTGATGTTCCTCATCTCTTCCGGCGTCCGGATGCTGCCTGCGACCGTCGCCAGCGCGTGGTGGTGCATCGAGGCGATTTCTAAGATACCGAGGCCTTCCGCGAGGGCTTGGCGCCCCAACTCATAGGCATGATGCAGGTTCGTTTCCCCCGCCTCTGCCAGGTAATCGTGCAGGGTCCGGGTATATTGGTCCCTCAAGTCGCGCAGGGGGTCGTTCATGGCGCCTCTCCCACATAGCGCGCCACCAGCACGAGCGCGTCGTCCGTCCCTTTGGCGTGCTGGCCAAGGATCCTGTCAGCGAGCTGTTGGGGGCCATCGCCCAGGGCGACGCGCTGTGTAAATTCACTGCGGATGCCATCGGTGGCGAAGATCAGGGTGTCGCCCCGCATCACGGGGACGATAGACGCATGTAACAGCGGGAGACGGCTGCCGACCACGCCGCTCCGCAGCAACAGGGACTCGTACCTTGGATCGACGGTGGGGTCGGCCCGCAGCAGGACACCCTCAACATTGCCAACGCCAACCCATGTCATGGTCTCATCCACAGCATTGAAGGCTGCCAAGCTTATCACGACACCCCGTGTAGAGCGCAACCGTTCGTGACAGCGCTTGAGCAGCGAAATGAGGGACTCATTGTCTGCAGCCTGCAGGACCCTGGCCACCCTATTCGCCGCCGCCGCAGCCTCCTCTCCATGGCCCAGACCATCCATGGCCGCCAGCAACGCGCCATGAGGCAAGACCTTGACTAAATGCTTGTCCCCGGATACGACCTCGCCTGCCAGCGGCAGCGAGGCGCTCCCCCATTCAATGATGAGCTTGTTCAGCGTTTCCATTTCACGACCGTGACGACAGTCCCTTTGCCGACCTCGGAGACGATTTCAAACTTGTCCATGATCCGCCGAACGCCCGGCAAGCCCAACCCGAGACCGCCGGAGGTGGAATAGCCCTGCTCCATGGCTCGATTCACATCGGGGATGCCCGGCCCTTCATCCCGCGCAATGATAACGATCCCAGGGACGCCGCCATCCTGGGCCTGTCGCAAGATGATTTCGCCGCGACGGGCATAGCGGACGATGTTACGCGCCAGCTCTGAAATGGCGGTAGCAACGAGCGTCAAGTCACTTTGTATGAAACCTAACTGCCCCGCCAAGACGCGGCCCTGCTCGCGTGCCCGCACAAGGTCGAGGTCAGAGCTGATCTGCACCTGCACATCATCCACGACAGAAGCTAGCCTTCTTGCTGGGCCGAGCTGAGTTTCTGGTCGAGATAGAAGAGACCTTCTTCCAGGTCCAACGCCGTGGCCACGCCTTCCAGGGTCAAGCCTAGCCGCACCATCGTGAACGCAACCTCGGGCTGAATGCCGACAATCACGGTCTCCGCGCCGCGTAACCGGATCATGTGCGCGAGATCCCGCAGAGTCCGGGAAGCGAATGAATCGAGCACGTCGAGAGCGGTCACGTCCACGATCACTCCGCGGGAACGGTACGACCCGACCTGCCCGACCAAGGCGTCTCGGAGCTGGACGAGGTCAGAATCCGTCAATGCGGACTGGATTGAGGCGATCAGGTACGCGCCTTGTTTAAGGATCGGAACGGCCACGGGCTTTACCCTGGTAGAAGTCCTCTAGGCATTTGGCGATTGGTCTCCGCTCGGAATCACTTTGTAGCCTAAGAGCCGCTCGGCCCCCTCGATTCCCCCTTGCAGGTCTCCGACCGTGTTCATCTTGCCCAAATCCACACCAATGTTCACGAGCGTCTGGGCGATTTCGGGAGACAGCCCGGTCACGATGACCGTCGCACCCAACAACCTGGACGCCTCCACCGTCTGGACAAGGTGGTTTGCGATCTGGGAGTCCATGGCCGCGACACCCGTGATGTCGATCACCACCACCTTGGCGCGATTCGTCCGGATGCCCCGGAGCAACTGCTCGGTCAATTGGCGAGCACGTTGCGGATCAATCACCCCGATGATCGGCAGGATCAGCAGCCGCTCGCGGACCTGCAGGACAGGGGTCGAGAGTTCACGTATGGCCTCTTGCTGCTCGCGGATGATTCGTTCACGTTCCTGGACAAAGCCGACCGCCACCGTGTTGGCGATACGGTTGGCGGCCGGCTCATAGGCGTCAAGGATCCGGTTGAGCTTCGCCAAGTCTTCTTGATACTTGGCGAACAGAGAGCGGGCCAGCACGTCCCGCAGGAGCAGCACGATGCCAACGACCTCATGAGTTTCCACCCCCCGTGGAATAATGCGTTCGGACAGGTTGCGGGCGTAGGCCTGCAGGGCCTCAAAGGTCCCGGTCTCCAAGGCTTCGACATACTGATCATAGACGGCGGTGGCCTCGGTGAAGATCTCGTCTGCGCTCATTGCTGTGAGCAGCTTGGCTTCAGTGATGCGGCGCGCCCACTCCTGGCGCAGTTGAGTCCGGTTCTGCCGCAAGTGGGGCACCAGCTCACGCAGGAGCGAGGCGGTTGATTCGCTAGACGCCTGCGTAGGCGACATAGGGCTTTTCGAGGTTTTCACTTCAGACATAATACACCCCCTGCTTACAAGTTTCTCTGTAAAAACTTCTCACGGTGACCGGGCATCCCGGACCAGTCTGACCAATCGGAAGATAACCGGCATATGCAACTGGCGATCCATCTTTGGGAGTTCGCGGAAAACAGTAATCATTCGGAAACCTAGGGAATTTATCCATCATATCCCAAGCCTTGTCAAGACACTTCGGCCCATGCCCGAAACATTAAGATATCCCCCAGCCTATGACCCACTCCATTGGCAGTCGCTGCGGTGTGCGCTCGGACCGCCTGCCGCAAGGATGGCTAACCTAATCATGGATTTTCCTATTTGTGATTAGGGGATTATCCGTCTTCTTCTACAGGGATTCACCTGATTTGTGATGTTGGATTAACCTGATAGTGCCGCCCTACGGGTCTGCTATCCTGCCCCCGGGTGACATAAGCCTTCGAAATTTAAGCAAAGGAGAGCCCCCTAGCGGGAACCTATCGCTCTCGCCACAGGGTACTATATGAGTGTGATCCTACCCCAAAGAACGGACGCCCCATTCATTGCGGTGGTCCTCGTTCTCACCGCTGGAGTGTTCGTCCTGGACCTTGCGATTCCCTTGGGCATTGCGGTCCCGATGCTCTACGCAATCCCCCTGCTTCTGACCTCGAAAGAGATGCCGCGCAGGTTCACCCTTGGACTCGCCGTGGTCGCATCGTGTCTGACCGTGCTCGGGTTCCTCTTGTCATCCCGCGGTCCTGAGTTGTGGCCGGCTGTCGCAAACCGCTCACTGAGCCTTGTGACGATTTGGGTGACAACGTTCCTGGTCATCCTGAACAAACGGTCGGTCCAGGGCCAGCAAGACCAGGAGACACAGCGTCGCCTCTTGCTTGAACAGCTACCTGCCCTCCTCTGGGTTGCAGACACCAATCTCACGATCACCTTCGTGCAGGGCCGCATCCTGAGCACTCTGGGCCTCACACCAGAGGGGATTGTTGGGACGACCGTGCCGGAGTATTTCCCTTTGGAACCGAAAAGTGTGCCTTTCACGACACATCTCAGAGCGCTCCAGGGTGATCCGGGCAGCTACGTCGCTATCTTCAAGGAGCGGACACTTCGTGCCTATGTCGAGCCAATGCGCACGCCCAACGGGGTGATTACAGGGTGTATCGGCATTGCGCTGGATATCACCGAGCAGAAGCGCTTGGAAGAGCAACGCGAGCAGCTCATTGAGGAGCTGCGAAATGCCCTAACCGATATTAAAACTTTGCGGGGATTGTTGCCGATTTGTGCGTGGTGCAAAAAGATTCGCGACGACCGCGGATATTGGACGCAAATCGAACAGTACATCCGCGCCCATTCGGATGCTGAGTTTACCCATGGGATTTGCCCTGAATGCCGGCAGAAGCTGAATCAGGGATTGTCCTCGTCGGCTTAGAAGGAACGCACACAAATGAATAAAAAGGGGGATTGCTCAAGTCGTTGATGACTTGGGCAATCCCCTTGTCATTCTTGCATGAAAGCTAGGTCGGCACTCGGTATACGGCAGGCATGTTCTTAAGGACGAACTTGGATGTTGCCATGTAGTATATCCATCAAGCCCGGAGGGGTCGCGGTGCAGTCGCCAGGGATTACCAGGCTCAGTCTATCAGGTGGGCTATTGGTACCTTCTCCGTTATCTTGTGCTTGAAAGACTCCGTTTAGCCCCACCAAATTAGGAGGATTGGGGCTGTTTTTCGTGATGGTCCCACTGACAACAACCGTATTGTTGGGGAGGAATACTATGCAATTGATGTCCATATGGACGACAGTACCCATTGCTCGGTTATGGACTTCCGCTTGGCCAGCCACTTTCCCATTGGGCTGTTGGATCGCACTGAAGGAGAAGGTCCTCAGTTCGCCACCCAACATGAAATCTCCATTGCCAGTTGCTGAGCCGGCTGCTGAGGGAGGATCGGCCACCGAGACTCCTGTTACAAAGCCAAGAGCCACAAGTGTCAACGCAAACAAGCCGACTCGGACGACGGTTAGTGCTGTCATGATGATTCCCTCCTTGGAATAGCTATCTGTTTTCCCCGAGGCCATGACTTACTCGCCTGTACTAGAGCAAAGGTTATGCCGGCGTCACTTTCGACAGATTTAACATTCCCTTTGTAGGGGCGCCTTGAAATTGGTGTCAGAGGGAGAGAAAAGGTGTGAGGTGTCTGAAAATGATGTCAGCCGCTGTTTCGCGCCCCGGTCATATTTATGCTGGCGGCGAGCAAAAATGGGCGCAGCATGCAAGGCGAGACCGATGGGAAAACTGCGGCGTTGCGTTCACTCCCGAGTTGACGGCCCGGCATAAAGACCTGTATAAAAAGCGTGGTTCGCGCACGCTGCATGCCTTTCTGACAGGACCGACCGCGCCCGTAGCTCAATGGATAGAGCATCAGACTACGGATCTGAGGGCTGGGGGTTCAACTCCCTCCGGGCGCGCCACCATCACATGGGACATCCAGCGGCCGTCCAAGAACTCAAGGCCCGACTGGCGGGGGCCCGCGCGGTAGCCGTCCTGACGGGTGCGGGGGTCTCAGCGGACAGCGGGGTCCCGACGTTTCGCGGAGCCGACGGCCTCTGGCGGACCCACCGGGCCGAAGACCTGGCAACGCCGGAGGCCTTCGCGCGTGACCCCCGCCTGGTCTGGGAATGGTACAACTGGCGGCGCGAGTTCATCGCTACCAAGAGCCCGAACGCCGCCCACTACGCGCTGGTCGAGCTGGAACGAAGGGTCGAGCGCTTCTGGCTGATCACGCAGAACGTGGACGGGCTGCATCCCGTCGCCGGCTCCCAGAAGCTCTCCGAGATCCACGGCAACATCTGGAAGGTCCGATGCACCCAGTGCGGACAAGTGGGAACGAATCGCACGGTTCCGATCCCCATTCTGCCGCGCTGCCCCAGGTGTGACGGGCTGCTGCGTCCGCACATCGTATGGTTCGGGGAATCGCTGGACCCGGTGGACCTCGAACGCAGCTCCTCCGCCGTGCGCTCGTGCGAGGTGCTGCTCATCATCGGCACGTCGGGGATCGTGTACCCGGCAGCGTCCTTCGCTTCACTCGCCAAGGAGGCCGGCGCCTTCGTCGCGGAGGTCAATCTCGACCCTACCCCGAACACGCAGATCGTGGACGTCGCGATCCGGGGCCGCGCGAAAGACATCGTGCCCGTGCTGCTCTAACTCAGGCCCCTTGCACCGGCTGCCGGCCTCGTAGTAGGGTAGCGTATCCACTCGGGTAGGAGATGATGCGAAACCAGATGTTGCGGCGGGCCATCTTGCAGTTGCTCTACGAGCGCGCGCTGGAGGCGCCGCAGTCGCTCATCGTCGGCATCGAGGCTCGGGAGATCGTCCTCCAGCTCGGCATGACCAACAAGGAGTTCGCGTTCAACGCCCTCTACCTGGACGGCAAGGGCTTGATTACCAACGATAGGGCCAGCAACGGAGGGGAATTGCAGTTCAACGCCATCATGCTTACACCCGCCGGCATCGACGCCATCGAGAATCCCACCGATTTCGACCGGCTCGTGCCCCTCACAGAGGACACGGGCGCACACAACCACCGCCTCAAATCACATCCTTAACGCGATTTCCGCTGGGTTTTCGCCCGCCGTTCCTCTTACCTAAGTGACGCGCTCTGCTGCCCGCCCTTGCGTGCCAGGAACACGGCCAAAACCAGCGCGACGATGACCAGCACATTGACGCCCACATCAAGGAGATAGCGGTGAAAGACCTCGACGGTCAAGTTCTCCGAATACGCGGTCTCGGCCCCGGTGGTCAGAATGCGCCGGGTGGACGCAATGATGCAGATATACAAGAAAGGCTCCAGCGTGATGATGTGGGTCTTGAGGAAATTGATGATGGTCCGGAACAGTTCCAATAAGATGACGACCAACAACAGGTCATGAATAAGGGTGAGCGCCGCAGGAAGGACTCCCGAGGCCAACGTCTTCAGAAAGGTGTACCAGGCATGAGCGAAGACCACCATGCCGAGCAACAGGAAGCTGAACCCGGCGGTGATGTAGCCCAACCCATCGAGGGTCTCCATCCATGCAATCCAGAGATTTTGTCTGGGTTCTTGATCCATAGGCAGCGCGAGCCTAGCATACGTACCCTAAGTGGTCAACCACAAGTCCTTTGCTCAGCTATTGTTGGTCGTCGCTCCCGTGGTGTGCTAGCCTTCCCGCATCCGCAGCACGATGAACTCGACCCAGAACACACGTCGCCAATGGGGACCGGTATCGCTCTGGATCACCGGACTTAGCTGCGCCCTATGGGCCCTTCAGGCAGCTCCCGTTAAGTTGACCGCGGCGACGGAATTTCGCACGGCTCTCCCCGGCTATGCCTACCGCTTCCCGTTCGACCATGGCTCGCACGACGACTTCCAGACCGAATGGTGGTATTACACCGGCCATCTGCGGGCCGCCGACGGCCGGACGTTCGGCTATCAACTCACGTTCTTCCGGCGAGCCGTCGCGCACGAGGCGACGGCCAAGAATCCCTCGCGCTGGGCTCTCCGCCACTTGTACTTCGCTCATTTTGCCGTCACGGACGAGGCAGGCCGTCGGTTTCACTTCATGGAGAAGATCTCCCGCGCCGGGATCCGCAAGGCCGGGGCTGAAACCGGACGGCTGGCGGTCTGGATCGACGATTGGCGCGTAGAGACCGATGGTGACTCCCATGTGCTCCACGCGCAAGGCAAAGGGATCGCGATCCGCCTGCGCCTGACTCCGGAGAAACCGCCGGTGATCCACGGCACCGCCGGCGTCAGCCGGAAGGGCGAGAGGCCCGGCGAGAGCTCGCATTACTATTCCTTTACCCGCTTGCAGACCGAAGGCACGCTCACGTACCAGGGAAAGCCCCTGACAGTTTCCGGCCTGAGCTGGATGGACCACGAGTTCGGCAGCAATCAACTCGGAGAGTCGCAGATTGGATGGGATTGGTTCTCCCTGCAGCTCTCGGACGCTACCGAGCTGATGGTCTACCGGATCCGCCGGCGCGACGGCACCATTGAGCCCGCTTCAGGCGGAACATGGATCCGTGCTGACGGCTCAGCCGTGACCCTGGCACGCGACGAGATCACGGTCGCCGAGCTTGATCACTGGCAGTCTCCCCAAAGCAGAGGACGCTATCCGGCGCGTTGGCGTCTCACCGTCCCGTCCGCCCACCTGGTCGTCGAGCTCGTTCCGACGGTCCCCCACCAGGAACTCCTGACGCACCGCAGCACGCAGGTCACCTACTGGGAGGGCAGCGTGACTGTGACGGGCGAGCGGGCGGGCCGGCCGGTCATGGGCCTGGGGTACGTCGAGCTGACGGGCTACGCCGCGCCGCTGCGAAGGCGGCTGTGAGCCACGGCGGCACGCTTGACACCCATCTGTGCACGCCGGTAGGGTAACTCGCTCGCACTAACATCCCTGGAGAGACCTCATGCCCTTTGCGGTACGTGCCGTGGTTCTGTTCTGCCTCCTGCTTACGGTCATAGCCTGTGGAAAGCAGAGTGACACCATTGTGGCCATCGCGCCGCATCCGCGGAACCCTGACATCCTGTATGTGGCCACCAACGAATCCCTCTACAAGACCCGCGACGGCGGAGCCACCTGGAGCAAAATGACCACGCACTTGAGCAGCTTTCGCGTCCTCACACTCGGCGTGGACCCCCACAGCCCGGCGAATGTCCTGGCCGGCACCATGGGGGATGCCGTGTACAAGAGCCCTGACGGCGGCCAAAGCTGGACTCCGCACAACGGCGGCCTCAAGGAACACATCTCGGTCGTCAATCAGTTCGTGTTCCACCCAACCGATCCCGACATCATTTACGTCGCGACGACTGTCGGGGTGTTCAGGTCCAAAGATGGCGGTCGGCTATGGGAAGAGCGCATGTACGGGATGAAGGAAGTCCACTACGTCGTCACGTTGGCGATGGACCCGCACAACCCTGACGTGATGTACGCCGGCACGACCGGCGGCGTGTACAAGACCACTGACGGCACGGCGCACTGGGATAGGGTCAACAACGGCCTCATCCCGAAGGAGAAACTAGATGCGGCGATGGCACTTGGCGTCAACAGCCTGGTGACGGACCCCGCGAAACCGGGGACCGTGTACGCCGGCACAACCAATGGTTTGTTCAAAACTACCGATGCCGCTGCCTCCTGGAGACGGATCGAAAACGGGCTGACCGACAATTACGTCAGCGTACTGCTGATCGACCCGACCAACCCCAATATCCTCTACGCCGGGACCCGGAAGGGCGTCCACAAGACCACGGACGGCGGCGAGAGCTGGGGGCCATCGAACGAAGGGTTGACCACACTGAACATCCGCTCGATGGCTCTCAGTCCGCTCAATCCGCAGATCGTCTATGCGGGAACCAATGGCAGCGGGCTGTTCCGCAGCATGGACGGCGCAAAGACATGGACACATGTCCCGCTCGCTCTTGCGCCCAAGGCGGCTCCGCCCGCTCCCACCGTCTAGACTGGCACCTACTACACCTCACCTTGTTCTTTTCAATTACATATATTCACGCTTCGACCATCCGAGAACTTAAAGCAGCTTTGTGGTTCTCGGAGTGTCTCCATCAATAAACGTGTTTCCGGTTTCGATCTCTTCGGAATTTTCATAGTTAGAGTTTTACAGCACAAGCATAAGCTATTTGTTAAAAATTTTTATTGACATGCTTTAAAGCGTCTGCTATAAACCAATCACTTGATTTCGAAAACACCCGCCTTGGAAGAACTCAAAGACATCATCGTCGTCCGAGATCATCTGTCACATCGATCGCCACTTCGCTCAAGCGAGAACGTCGGTTCCGCAAAATGGCGCCCGACACATTCGAAGCCGTGGAAGAAAAACTCCAAGCTGTGTGGTGCTCAGCATGAACACCGGACTTTAGAAAGGAGGTGAGATTAGTGGCGAAGAAGAAGGCTGCGAAGAAAAGGAAGTAAGCTCCCCTCTAGCATCGCGTGCTGGGGGCAAGGCCCCTTGCCCCCAGCACTCTTAACATCTCGCTCAATCTCAAAACAAAACCGAAGGCCTGGTTCACAAAGTCTGTCGTTGCGAGCGTAGCGAAGCAATCTTGATCCGCGTACGATCAAGGGATTGCTTCGTCGCTCCACTCCTCGCAATGACGGAACTCATACGGAGCCCAGGCAATTGCCTGAGGCGAAGCTGATGAAGCTAAAATTTTAAGGCGGTCAGTCGCGTTGCGGAGAGGCGACCAGGGAGGGTGGCAGCTCGCGCAGGCGACCTGCCGGGGCATGAGTTTCAGCCGACACGAGCACCCAGTTGTCGCGAGATTCGAGGATGCGGGAGACAAGACGGGCATGCAGCGCGTGCCCGGAGCGGATCGCCAAGATTTCTCCAACGACCGGCAAGCCTAAGAGCGTCATATCGCCGACCAAGTCGAGGATCTTGTGGCGCACGAATTCGTCCCTGTACCGGAGGCCGCCCGTATTGAGCAGTCCCTCATCGGACAGAATGAGCGTGTTGTGGAGCGACCCGCCGAGACCCAGACCGGCGTCCCAGAGCGCTTCGACCTCGCGGAGAAAACCGAAGGTGCGGGCCGGAGCGATGTCCCGGATAAAACTGTCGGAAGACCAGTGGTAGGTATAGGCCTGGCGTCGGATCAGCGGATGGTCATAGTCAATGGTGTACGTGACGCTGGCCGTGGAGGCCGGGCGAATCGAAATATGCTTTTCGCCTTCAGTCACATCAATGGGACGCACGATCTTCAAGTAGGACCGATACCGGTCCTGTGCGGCAATCCCGGCTTCCTGCAGAAGGTCCACGAACGGCGTCGCGCTGCCATCCAGGGCCGGAAGTTCCGGTGCATCCACTTCGACACAAAGATTGTCGATCCCAAGGCCCGCGGCTGCAGCCAGAAGGTGCTCTATGGTCTGGACTTGCACGCCATCCACTCCAATCGTCGTCGACAACAGGGTCGGACGCACGTTGGCGATGGCAGCAGAAACCCTCGGCTTGGCGCTGAGGTCCGTTCGAATGAAGACGATTCCGGTATCGGGCGGAGCTGGTGTGAGGGTCAGCGACACCTGGCTCCCGGAGTGAAGGCCCACCCCCGTACACGTTACCGGCTTTCGAATCGTCTGCTGCTGGCGCATTAGACTCCTTCCTGATGCAGGCTTTTATAAGACTAGCAAGAGTAATACCTACCGATAAGATCTCAAACTTGTTTGTCAAGTCATTGATTTAATGGATGTTTAATGGCTACTTGGCCCCACGCCAAAGGTCCAGTGTAAACGAGGCATGTTGTAAAAACCCTGCATCTGTAGCATTTCCCCAGCCCGCAGTTCTGCATTGTCACATCCGACAGGCTAAACCCCTCTCCACTTGGCGGGACGCTCAAAAAGGTCATCCAGCATGGCCGCAGGAAGTGAGAGCCCTGAGGCGTACTTTTCTGGTACGTTGAAGGGCTCGAACGACGAGAACGACGTTGGGGCCTTTTTCAGTGTCCTGCTAGGGCTTGGGGTCGAGCTCGATCAACCCCTTGCGGATGGCCAGGATGGCGGCTTGCGTGCGGTCATAGACCTGTAGTTTGTGGAAGATGTTCCGCACATGGTTCTTGACCGTCTTCTCGCTAAGGTCAAGCTCGTTGGCGATCTCCTTGTTCGTTTTCCCGTCGGCCACCAGGCGCAACACGGTAATCTCCCGCTCGGTCAGGTCGTGCTCGGTCCGGGCCTGCCTCTTGCCCTTCCCTTCCGCCAGCAAGGAGAACTCCGCAAGGATCTTGCTCGCCACGGACGGATGGATGAGAGACTCGCCTTTGTAGATCGACCGGATGGCCGAGATGATCTGCGCCGAGTCGGAATCCTTCAGCAGATAGCCCGTGGCTCCGGCGCGGACAAGATCGAAAATGTATTTCTCCTCATCGTACATCGTGAGCGCCACGATACCGATGTGCGGAGACTCCCGCTTGATGGCGCGGGTGGCCTCCACGCCGCTCATGCGGGGCATGCTCACGTCCATCAGGATGACGTCGGGCTGTAATTCCCGTGCCTTCTCCACGGCCTCCTGACCGTCACGCGCCTCGCCCACAACCTCAAGGTCGCCGCACTCCCGCAAGATCGCCGTGAGGCCCTCCCGGACCACGCGGTGGTCATCTGCGATCAGGACCCTGATCCGCTCCACGCTGCTGCTCCTCCTCCGGAGTGAGAGGGATATCGACGAGTACACGGGTTCCATGTCCCTTCCGTGACTCGACGCGGGCAGTTCCCCCGACCAGGCGGGCCCTCTCGTGAATCCCTTTCAAGCCAAACGATTGCCATTTGGTCGGGTCCTGCGACATGGCCTCCACATCGAACCCGATCCCGTTGTCCGCGATCGTGCCTTTGATCCGGCCTTCCGCGACAGCCAGGGTGATCTTGGCCCGATCCGCCTTAGCGTGCTTCTGGACGTTGCTGAGCGCCTCCTGCACTATCCGGAACAGAACGATCTTGGTCTTCGGCGCCATCGCCGATTCGTCGCCCGACCACATCACCTCGGTCCGGATGTGCGACTGCGTCTCGTAGGACTTGAGGTAATTTTTGAGTGCCGGCACCAGCTCCATCGATTCGAAGTAGAGCGGACGGAGGTTGAAGATCACCTGCCGTGATTCGTCGATGGCCGTCTTGAGCTGAGCCTTGGCGTCGCTCAACAACTCGAAGCTGTGGGTGGGATCCGAAAAGATGAGTTCTCGGCACAGGTCCAGCTTGAGATTGATTCCAGCCAAAGTCTGGACCAGGCCGTCATGGATCTCGCAGGCGATACGGCCGCGCTCCCCGGTGATGGCGGAGCTGGCCTCCTTTTCGTACAGTTTGGAGAGTTCCTGAAACTTCTTGAGGTGCCGCTTGATCTCGTCGTTGGCGCGCACGCGCGCCTCGATCAGCTGCCACATGAACTTGGCGCTCGTCCCGCGGATGACGGCTACCCCCACCCGATCGAGTTCGAGCAGCGCGTTCTCAACCCCCACATTGCCGGTGACGTCGATGATCAGATCCACTTCCTCGGAGCTCAACAGGTCGCGGAAGTTCCGCGTCACGGGAATGCCGTACCGTTTGGCCAGGCGCAGCCCCGGAGCCTTGGGATCAATCTCAGCCACACCGACGATGCGAACCAGCGGGTCCGGCGCAAGAATCGTCAGGAGAGCCGAGCCTCCGGCGCCCGCGCCGATAATAGCCACATTGGTGATGCGAGGGACGGCCGCGTCCGGACGGGAGGCGCCCCGTTTCTGGGGGGTGGACCGACGACTGGACGAGGGCTTGGTCTTTACCGGCATCGCACACTCTCCAGTATGGAATAATGATCGCCCGGTTGAAGCAGGCGGGAAACGAAGGCGGCGGGGCTCGTGCTAGGCCTGTCCCTCTCCCCGCTCGCGAAGCAGTCCCTTGACCTCATCCATGAACTGCGCGACGTCTTTGAACTCCCGGTACACGGACGCGAAACGCACATACGCGACCTGATCGAGCTGGTGGAGCTCGGACATGACCTCCTCGCCCACCACGCGACACGGGACCTCGGCCTCGCCCCGCTCCTGGATACGCTTCTCGATGCGGTCCGCGACGGCCTCCAGCGTCGCCATGCTGATGGGACGTTTCTCACAGGCCTTTTTCAAGCCGGCCAGCACTTTGGCCCGGTCGAAGGGCTCCCGCCGCCCGTCTTTTTTGACGATCATGGGGAGAACTTCCTCCACCCGCTCGTAGGTGGTGAACCGCCGCTTGCACCCCAGGCACTCCCGGCGTCGGCGGATGGCCTCGCCTTCTTTCGCCATCCGCGAGTCCACGACCTTGTCTTCAACGTGGCTACAAAACGGGCATCGCACCGACGGCCGCCTTCTCCTTACCGGTACTCTTCAAAGATTGGGAACTTCCCGCACAAGGTGCGCATGCGCGAGCGCACGAGCCGCTGCACGGTCTGATCCTGCGGATGCGATAGGACCTTGTCGATGGCGGCGGCGATCTCATTCATCTCCTTCGCCCGCATGCCGCGTGTGGTGACGATCGGCGTGCCTAGCCGGATACCGCTGGCGATGGCCGGCGGCCTCTCATCGAACGGAATCGCGTTCTTGTTGACCGTGATGCCCGCCTCGTCCAGCGCCGCTTCGGCTTCCTTGCCGGTCATCCCCTTGGACTTCGCCACGTCCACCAGCATCAGATGAGTATCCGTGCCTCCCGACACGATCCGAAAGCCCCGCTTCTGGAGGCCGCTCGCCAAGGCCTTAGCGTTCGCCAAGACGTGTTGCTGGTATTTCTTGAAGCCCGGGGAGAGCGCCTCTTTCAGGGCAACAGCCTTGGCAGCGATGACATGCATCAACGGCCCCCCTTGGAGACCAGGGAAGACCGCCTTGTCCAACGCCTTGGCATACTCAGCCTTGCACAACACCATACCGCCTCGCGGCCCGCGCAACGTCTTGTGGGTCGTGGTGGTGACAAAGTCGGCATAGGGGATGGGACTCGGATGCAGGCCAGCGGCAATCAAGCCCGCGATGTGGGCGATGTCCACCATAAGATAGGCGCCGACCGCTTTCGCAATCTCGTGGAACTTGGGGAAGTCGAGGGTGCGGGGATAGGCGCTGGCGCCAACGACGATCAGCCGCGGCCGGCACTCCTCGGCCATCTTCCGCACCGCGTCGTAATCGATACGCTCGGTGGTCCGGTCCACGCCATAGGAATAGGCGCGATAGAGGATGCCGGAGAAGCTCACGCGGCTCCCGTGCGTGAGGTGGCCGCCATGGGCCAGGTCCATACCGAGGATCGCGTCGCCAGGCTTGAGGACCGCGAAATAGACGGCCATGTTGGCCTGCGCCCCTGAATGGGGTTGGACGTTCACATGGTCCGCGCCGAAGATCTGCTTGGCGCGCTCGATCGCCAGCGACTCGACAACGTCCATGTACTGGCAGCCCCCGTAGTAGCGGCGACCGGGATAGCCCTCGGCGTACTTGTTGGTCATGAGCGAGCCCTGCGCAGCCAGGACCGCCGGGCTGGCGAAGTTTTCCGACGCGATCAACAGAATCTTTTCGCGCTGGCGGAGGCCTTCCTTCCGGATGGCCTCGTAGACTTCGGGATCGGTTGTCTTCAGCGGGTTGGGCATGGATGCGTTAGCCTCCCTTGCCGGAGGCCGGCACGTCGCCGGAGGCTTCGCTCTTGACCACAGTTACGCGCACCGTGGCCGTCACCTGGGAATGGAGCTTAACCGGCACCGACACGGTGCCGAGTTCCTTGATCGGATGGCCCAGTTCGATCTTGCGCTTGTCCACTTCGATCCCCTGGGCCGCTATGGCTTCGGCGATGTCCTTGGCCGTCACGGACCCGAACAGTTTGTCGTCCTTGCCGACCTGGACCGGAATCGTCACAGCGACGGCGCTGATCTTCTTCGCGAACTCTTCCAGGGAGGCTTTCTCTTTGCGCGCCTTTTCGGCGATCACGCGCTTGGCATGTTCGACCGTCTTTAGGCTGCGGCCGGTCGCCTCTACGGCCTTGTTGCGGGGGAAGAGATAATTGCGGGCATAGCCAGAAGCAACATCAAGAATATCCCCTATGTTGCCTACTCCTTGCACGTCTTCTCGTAGAATCACCTTCATGGCTACAACGCCTTGTGGGGAGAGGAGAAGATACTACAGGAGCAAGTGGTGAAAGTCAACGAACACCGGCTTGTGATCGCAGTCCTGCATCGCTAGAATATCAACATGATTTTCCGCATACTTCTGGTGGCGACGCTCGTCACCGTGAATCCTCTTTCCAGCATGGCGCAAGGGGGCGATCAGACCTTTGATCCACTCCGGCTAAACATCCGGTTAAGTCCCACCGCGTTGCACCCGCCATCCCACCTGATTAAGCAACAATGGATGTTGGATGGCTATCGCCTTGGACGTCTCGGCCCTCAAGCGCCTCAGGCGGTGATCATCGAAGACGACGCGCGCCGACGGTTGCTGATCCTCTCGGCGACGGAAGAAGGGCGAGTCTTGGTCTACCAGTTGGGGGACCTGCCGGTGGACGTGGCCACTCGTCTACGCCCGGCTCTCGTCTGCGTGCACACCCGCCAGTGTCAGAACCATCGGATGGACCCGGCTGGCGAACTCGGCTGCCTGGCCCTCTGCCTGCTGGAGCACCTGCACGAGTGAAGGCCTTCGACCTGCTGCCCGCCCTCCTTCGCCTAGTGGCCGACGAGGAACGCGCCGGCGATCCCTCCGGCTTCCTCCAGATACTCCATCACCGGTTGGAGGACATGCTGCACCACCCGTCGTTCTACCACTTCAGCGCGGCGGATCGCCTGATGCCCTGGGTGGCCCCGGACACATCCGTGACGGACCCGACGCTTCGCTCCACGATCGTGACGTCCGTGCTCACGACCATCTGGGACGCCGATCGTGCGGCGCGCCGCACCAGGCTGGCCGCTGTCGTGACGGAGCTGGTCAAGGCCAACAAACGGGTCCTGCTCATCGCGCCCGACAACCGGACGCTGACCGAAGCCCTGTTGGCCGCCGCCAAAGGGCTCCGCGGCGCCGGACTCCAGTACCGCAGTTTCCTATGCTGCTACGACCCCCCCAGCATCGCGAGCGAGGGCGGGCTCAACCTGCGGGACTTGATCTTCGACGCACAGGTCTCGGCCTTCCTGGGTAAGTCCCAGTCCGACAAGGCAGGTCTGCGCCGCAAACTGGAGCGTTATCTGGAACTCGCGCCGATCCTCCGCTACAAAGCGGAAAAGCAGAAGGATCTCGACGAGGTGCGCCACCTCGAATGGCGCCTGCTCACCGCCCTGGGTGACGCACAAGCCGAGATCAAGCGCCTCCAGAGCATCCTGGCGGGCTATGAGCGCCTCCCACTGTGGCAACGGCTCGGCATGCAAGTGGTAGGGAGCAACGTCGCCACGATGAAGGAGAACTGCGTGCTCTACGAGGCGCAGAAGCAGGACTACCTGGACGAGTTGGAGATTGCGCAGACGCGCATCAACGAGCTCAAGCCGGAAGCCTACGCGGACCCGGAACTGCGCCCCGAGTACGAGGGGCTCAAAGACGAGATCGAGCGCCTGGGGGGCGTCGCAAAGGTGCGGGAAGTCCTAGCCATGGAGGAGGACACTAAACGGCTGCCGCTCCTCCAGGCCAAACGGGTCCTCGCCGTCACGCCCGTCCGCGTGATCGGCGATTCCATTTTCCATTCCATCCGATACGATGCCTTGGTGGTCGACGAGGGCCCCCGTATCCCGCTCCCCTTGCTGGTGGTCTGCGCCTGCCTGGCGCGCGAACGGATTGTCCTAGCGGGCGACCCGCACGAACTGCCTCCCCCATCGCCCACCCCGTACGGGATTTCGATAGGTTGGCCGACGTCGCTGACGAGCGTTCCCATCACGCCAGCCAGACCGACCCTCGCGTAGCGCATCAGTCTCCCGCTGCCTCACGTCTTTTCCCCTCCACAATTCAGGTATTTCAGGGATAGCTTCTAGCCAGCGCACCCTCAAAGTATGATATATTTAACATACATGTAATCCGCCTTTACCCTCCGAGCCGCATTGGGGCAATTCTATGGCCCACGATGTAGAGAGCTCCCCTTTAACCGCCCCTACTGAAGGATCCTAGTCAGAGAAGCGAGCCTCATGCTTTCAGAGGTGTTAAATCTCAGCAACTACGCGGTAAGCCCTCACGCGGCAGGTCCGTGGGCTGTCGGGATTTTGATCGCAACCTTAGGAATCGTGGCGCTCTTTCGCGAACGTGGCTCGAAGGTGAGCCTCGCCTTTTGCGCACTCACGATGAGCGTTGCGATCTGGCTCCTCTCTGCGGGGGTACTCTATTCCACCCTTGACGAACCTCTTGCACTCTGGTGGGCCAAGGTAGAGCACCTTGGGGTCGTAGTTATTCCAAGCCTGGTCCTTCTCTTCACGTTGGCGATAGTCCAGCGCGTTCATGAACTTCGAGCTATTGCCTGGGGCAGTCTGGCGCTATCGGGATTGTTTTACTGCAGCATCCTTGCATCAGACCGCTTCATCACCGGAGTGTACCACTCTGCATGGGGCTACTACCCGCGATACGGGCCTCTTAGCTGGCCGTTCTTGGTCTTCTTCTTCGGCCTGCTGTTCGGAAGTCTACGACTCCTGCAGATGCAACTTATCCGTTCTACTCGGGTCATTCAGCAGCGGCGGATCAAAGCTTTACTGGTCGCCTTAGCGGTAGCCTATCTGGGAGTAGTCGACTACCTGCCCGCCTATGGGATGCATGTCTACCCCTTCGGTTACGTTCCGGTGTTGGGCTTCGTAGTATTGATGTTCAGAGCGGTGTGGCTCTATCGCCTGCAGGAGATCACCCCGGCTTTCGCCGCAGAGCAGATCATCCACACGATGGCCGATGCTTTGCTCGTATTGGACTCCGAAAGGATCGTGAGGGTGGCCAATCAAGCGGCCGCCCAATTGTTTGGATATGCGAAGACGGAACTGATCGGCAAACCGGTGTCCACGACTTTAGGCGTCCTCTTGGAGCAGGAGAAGATTGATGTCTTAGAGGCCACAGGGGTCATGCGGGCGTATGAAATGCACTACCGCAACAAAGAGGGCAAGGTCCTTTCCTTGGATATAACGGGGTCTCTGACACGAGACCATGCCGGGAACCCTAGCGCGTTTGTGTTCATAACCCGAGACATTACTGACCGTAAACAGCTGGAAGAACAAGCCCTCCAGGCTAAGAAGCTGGAAGCTTTGGGAAAACTTGCGGGAGAGATTGCCCACGACTTTGAGACGATCTTCACGGTCCTCTCTCGACTCAGCCTGCTCTTGGTGAGCGGTCTGGATCAAAATGGCCGGACACAAAGTAAGGTCGAAGAAATCAGGAAAGCAGCCGACAAGGGTATGGAGTTGACCCGCAAATTGCTGGCTTTTAGCAGCAGTCAACGATTTAAACCAACATTATTGGATCTCAATGCCCTCGTGACCAACCTGCGTGGAGTGCTGGAATGGGTGGTAGGAAAGGACACCGCACTGGCTACAATGCTCGACCCCACTCTAGGGTGGGTGAACGTTGACCTCGGACAGATTGAGCAGGTCATCATCAAGCTGGCTGCCTACGCACGAGAGGCGATGCCACAGGGCGGAAAGATCACCATTGAGACCTCAACCGTTCAGTTGTCGGCGATCCCGCCCCACCCGCACGGTCTTATTATCGGCCCGGGAAAGTTCGCCATGCTGGCGATGAGCGCCTCCCGCTGGGTGATGGACGAAGAAATGCGGATTCACCTCTTCGAACCGTTCTTTAGGCTAAAGGAGTACGGAAGGGCGCCAGGGCTGGAACTGGCCATGGTCTACGGGATTGTCAAGCAAAACGGCGGTCAGATTGCCGTAGAGAGTCAACCTGGTTTGGGCACAACGTTTCGGATCTATTTGCCACTGGTCGAACGGACGGTACGGACGGCCGACTCCGCCGTTTCTCCTCAACACTCTGCGGTTTAGAAACCCAAAGCCCAAGGAGCATATGATCTGTGCTCCTTCTAACGCGGACACGGGTATGGGAAGTTGGTGGCGGGCGGCGCCGGAACTTTTAGATGGATGGTACAGGGCTCGCGCTCCATGGTGAGCTGGCGGTTGGACGAATAGACGATCTCCTCCACGGCGAAGGCGGGAGTGTAGCGGACCCGAAGCTTGTCCACGCCGATGTCGCTGGACCCCCGCGTCCGGCGGAGAAAGACCTGTTCATGGGCAGTCGGATCCGGCTCGTCGTTAAGTTTTGCCCCCCAGGGGATAAAGACCAGCGTCGCCCGTGCAAGGTCCGGCCAGATCCGGCGCCGCACGGCCGGGTCCTTCTCTGACAGATACCGCGCCAGCTCTTCCTGCCACCTCCAATGTTGTTCCCGGTCCGTCCGCATGGAGATGGGGAGCGTCGTATTCAGCTCGATAAGCTGTTTCTCCACTTCGTCACGGGACATGCCCACGTGCATCGTACCCACCGCCCGGCTGATTCCATCAACGGTCCTGTCGTCAAGGTTGAAGGCTGCGGGGTAGAGGGCGCAGGAGACCGGGTGCAGCAGGGCCAACGCCCAGATGCCCAGCGTGGCGCGCCAGCGGACGAAGGGACGCGGGCCGGGATGCGCCTGTTCATCGTCGTAATACTGACGGATCCAGCTCAGAAGAAAAAACAAGACCAGGGAGACGGGGAAGAGAAAGAGGTGGGTGGTAGCTACGTCATTGATGTCCGGCAGCCGCGCCGGGATGTCCCAGGCCTTCCAGAATGTCACGACGACCACCAGCAACGCCCAGCCCCAGGCGGCGGGGACCGACGCCTTCCCCACCCGATCGGGCGCGATGTCGAGCTTCATCGACCAGCCTCGGCCACAGCAACGCACTCTAACATCACATGGGTAGAAACACCAGTCAGACAGCGCTTGACGCCTTCCTGCAAATCCCTGATAATCCCACTCTCCGCACCGTGCCGAAGTGGCGGAACTGGCAGACGCACTAGATTCAGGGTCTAGCGGGGGTGACCCCGTCCGGGTTCAAATCCCGGCTTCGGCACCATCCCTCCACCACCGATGACGCAACTCAAGCCAGCGACCCTCAAAGTCATCACACGCATCTTCGATAGCCTGGACTACGCGGCGCTCGGATCCATCTACTGTGATGAAGGTGGCGATGCATTCTGGCAAGAACGGCGGGGACCGTGCAAGGAACTCGGAATCAAGCTGGCTGCCGTCCTGCGCGACCGCCTCCGCCCAGGCGGCCGGAGCCTGTATGTGGGCGCCGGCGTCGCCGAACTGCCCCCGCTCGTGATGGAAACAGCCGAATTGCACCGGACGGTCGTCGCGTACAACCTGCGCGCCGATGAGGCGGTAGTGCTCAACCGCGCATGCGCAACGCTGCCTTTCGAGTTCCAAGCCAAGGATGCGCGGGAGGCCGAGGGTCCCTTCGACCACCTGTGGATCGTCAGCGTGCTGAACGACCCGGAATGTTTCCCGGAGCTCGGCGCGCTGTCCTCCGGACGAGCCAACCCCGTGACGTTTGACCCGACCGCGTTCACCGTCGAGCGTCAGGCCGTCCTTGCCCTTGCCGCCGGGTGTCTTGAGAAGGTCGCACACCCCGCCCTCGTCACGACCTCTGTGGAAGAAATCCCCTGGATCACTGACTGGTGCGAGCGCCACAGCGTCCCGTACGTGGTCGAGGATGAGGACTACCCGACGGCGATCGTCCAGGATCCGATCTGTTTCATCCGCCTCGGCGAATGACGTCGGCCACCACCTGGCGGTATACTAGCGGCATGTTCAAGACCATCATCGAGCCCTTCAAGATCAAGGTCGTCGAGCCGATCCGCATGACGACACCGGAGGAGCGGAGGGCGGTCCTCCAGCAGGCCCACTACAACATGTTCAACATCCGGGCCAAGGACATCCTCATCGACCTTTTGACCGACAGCGGGACGTCAGCGATGTCATCGGAGCAGTGGGCCGCGATGATGCGCGGCGACAACGCTTACGCAGGTTCTAACAGCTTCTACCGGTTCGAAGCGGCGGTCAAAGACCTGACCGGCTACGCCCACATCATTCCGACTCATCAGGGCCGCGCCGCCGAGCGCATCCTCTTCTCGTCCGTCTGTGGCAAGGGGCAGATCGTGCCGAACAACACGCACTTCGACACGACCCGCGCCAACATCGAAGCGACGGGCGCGGATGCGGTGGACCTCGTCATTCCAGAGGGCAAGCAGCCGCAATCCCGCCATCCGTTCAAGGGCAACATAGATCTCAATAAGCTGGAGGCGCTGCTCAAGGACGCTAAGCCTGGCCAGGTGCCGCTCTGCATGCTCACGGTGACGAACAACTCCGGCGGCGGGCAGCCGGTCTCGATGGAGAACCTCAGGCAGACCGGCGCGCTGTGCCGCCGTTACGGCATTCCGTTCTTCCTGGACGCCTGCCGGTTCGCCGAGAATGCGTATTTCATCAAGCTGCGGGAGTCCGGTTATCAGAACAAGAGCGCGGCGGACATCGCCCGCGAGATGTTCCGCTTGTCGGACGGCTGCACGATGAGCGCGAAGAAGGACGGGCTAGTCAACATCGGCGGCTTTCTGGGGATGAACAACGCGGACTGGGCACAGCAGGCGCGTAACCTCTTGGTCCTCACCGAGGGCTTTCCGACCTACGGCGGGCTCGCCGGCCGAGACTTGGACGCGATCGCCCAAGGGCTGCAGGAAGTCCTGGAGGAAGACTACCTCAAGTACCGGCTCCGCTCGGTGGAATACCTGGCGGAACGGCTCGACAAGATCGGCTACCCGATCGTGCAGCCGCCCGGGGGCCACGCCGTGTACATCGACGCGCGGGCACTGCTGTTGCACATCCCACCCGTCCGGTTCCCTGCTCAGAGCCTCTGCTCGGCCATCTATGAGCACGGCGGGATCCGGACGGGCGAGATCGGCAACGCGATGTTCGGCCGGAACGTGGAGGGGAAGGAAATCCCTTCTGACATGGACCTGGTGCGCATCGCCATCCCGCGACGCGCCTACACGCAGAGCCACATCGACTACGTGGTCGAAGTGGCTGAGCATGTCTACAAGCTGCGTGAAACTCTCCACGGCTTCCGCGTGATCCGGCAATCGCCGGTGCTCCGCCACTTCACGATCGAGTTCGAGCCTGTCTGATCCATCCCCTCGGGAGTTAACCTTGAGGTCTTGGCTCAAACAGCTAGCCAGAAGAGGAATCTCACCGCTGGCAGATATAGTGCCCCTAGAAATCGAGGAGTATGCGGCGGCGCACTCCGTGGCCGAGTCGGACGTCTGCCGGCTGATCCGCGAAGAGACCTACCGCACCCAGGACTGTCCGCAGATGGTGGTGGGGCCGCTGGAGGCGGCGTTTCTCAAAGTGATGGTCCTCGCCGTCCGCGCGCGGCGGGTGCTGGAGATCGGGACGTTCACCGGCTACAGCGCGCTGGCGATGGCGGAGGCGCTGCCGGAGGGCAGATCGGTGCTGACCTGCGAGATCGACCCCGACTCGGCGGCCTTTGCGCGCCGCTATTGGGACAAGAGCCCGCACGGCAAGAAGATCGAAATCCGCGTGGGCCCGGCGCTGGAGACTCTCAGAACCCTGACAGGACCCTTCGACGTGATCTTCATCGACGCCGACAAGGCGAACTACGTGAACTACTACCGGCGCGCGAAGGAACTGATCGCGCCGACAGGGGTGATCCTGATCGACAACGTCCTCTGGAGCGGGAGGGTACTGAACGCAAACACCCCGGACCCTTCAACTAAAGCGATTCAGGAGTTGAACCGCGTGGTGTCGTCAGATCCCCGCGTGACCGCCGTCCTCCTCACCATCCGCGACGGCCTCTTCGTCATCAAGCCGAAGCCAGCCTGATCAGGGCAGTTACGGCTTGATGTAGATGTAGCCTTCCTTTTGCAGGTCCGCGATCCGCTTCACCGCGACCGGATGCAGTGTGGCGACGAACCCCTTCACGAGGTTGTCCAGCGTCTTGTTGTACAGCTTCATCGAGACCTGGCACATCTCCGCGTGGACGCCCTTCTCGACGATCTGCTCGAATCTTTTCTTCAGCTCAGGGTCCATCTTGTCCTTGTCGAAGAGCTCGAGCGCAGGCCCGTGGACGACCAGCTCCACGTCAATCTTGTCCGGCCCGCCTTCGGCGTCAATGTGCTTGTTGATGAGCGCCATAGCATATTTCGCCACCTCGAGATCCTTGCCGTCTACGTGGTAGAGGACCTTGACCTTGTCTTTCGCCGGAGTCTCGGCAGCACGCAGCGGGCTGCTCAACGGAAGCATGAGCAGTGCCGCCACGGCCAATGCGGAGACACCCAACCGCCTCTTTATGGACATCGTAAACATGGCATCCTCCTTTGATTGGAAACTATCTCAGTAAATGAGCTATCAAGACAGTACGACTACAGTAGAACAAAGGTCAAGCAGTTAGCGCTACCGCTCGAACAGGCGTACCTGCTTGGTTTCCGGGTCGTAGCCCACGGTGAGCTTGCCCTCCAGCACCTTCAACAAGTGCTCGCCGGCCAACTGACGCCGCCAGCCTTGCAGGATGGGCAGTTTCTCCGCGGCACCACGCCCGCGCTCCAGCGCGAACAGTTCCAGGTCCGCCGAAGTCGCCAAGAGTTGCGGCGAGATGGACGCCTCCACGGCCCGCACCTTCAGGGCCGTGCCGAGCAGATCCGCCAGCCCCGCCGTTTCCGGATCGATCCGCTTGCGCTTCTCGACGTGAGGCAGCTCGTGATCGCGCACCGCCAGTCCCTGCTTGACGGCACCCACGAGCGCCTCCCCGTACTTTTCGACGTGTGACGGTTGGATGCCGCGCATCTGGCCCAGCGCCTCCACCGTGGTCGGCGCCCGCCTGGCGACTTCGACCAGGATCTCATCGCGCAGGATCCGCCCTCGGGGCCGGTCCCGTCGCTTGGCTTCGTGCTCGCGCCACGCCGCGATCTCTCGCAGCACGCCGCGGGCGCGCGGGTTCAAACCTTCCCATCCTCTGATGCGCTGGTAGCGAAGCCGGGGGTCGCGCGCCTCATGGTCGGCGAGCGACTGGACCCGGCGAAACTCCTCTTCCGCCCACTCCAGGCGGCCAAGAGCCTTGAGTCTCCTGACCAGATGGTCGTGCAGCGCCAAGAGATAACGGACATCTTCCAACGCATAGGCGATCTGCTCGGGCGTCAGAGGCCGCTGCGCCCAGTTGGTGAAGGTCTCGGACTTCTCCAGGGTGACCCTGAGGACTTGGTGCACGAGCTGGGCGTAGCCGATCTGGGTCCCGTACCCGACCATCGCCGCCGCCACTTGCGTGTCGAAGACGGGCGTCGGCACAGACCCGGACAGCACGGAGAAGATCTCCAGGTCCTGCCGTCCGGCATGGAGCACTTTGAGGATGCGGGCGTCATCGAGCAGCGAGAAGAACGGGGCCAGCTTAGACACCGACTGGTAGTCGATGATGGCGATCATGTCCCCGGACGCGACCTGGATGATCTCGAGCCGCGGGTGGAAGGAGTCCTCCCCCATGAACTCGGTATCCACCGCAAGTCGGTCGTGTTCGCGCAGCCGCTCGCAGAGGGCGAGCAGCCCGGCTTCGTCCCGGATGTATTCAGCATCTGCCGGCCGCTTCGTCACAGGGTCTCACCAGTATCCGAGAGGAGCAAAAACTCCGGAGCGCGGTCGCCGACGGCGGGGACACCCGACATGGGTGGATTATACGCTGGATGTCCTGGATGGGCCACCAGCGGCCGCGCCGTCTGTTTGAGAACCCGACGCGGCCGGTGGCGGGATGAGAAAAAGGCAGCTTACTTACGTAGGAACGGCTTGGAGTCCTCGCCGGTGAAGCCGGTCACGGTCAGCAGTTCCATCCCCTTCTTGCCCTCGGGGACCGTCACCGTGATCGTCCTGTCGTCCACCTGGGTGAACTTGGCCGCACCGCCGGGTCCGAAAGAGACCATACTGACGCATCCTGGTTCGCCGAAGTGCTCACCAGCGATTGTCACCTTGTCTCCGGTCTTGCCTTCATCCGGCGTAACCTTCTTGATCTTGGGCGTGGCACCGGAGCAGCTCTTGCCCTTCGTCAGCCGAGGCGATTCGGAGGCCTTGGCCTTGTTGCTCTGGATCCCGCCGCCCGGCTGTGCAGTTGCTGCCGAAGCCTTCTCCTTTTTCGTTTCCTCGGCCGCCACCGCCAGACCGACCTCGCCAACGAAGGCGAACACTGCCAGGATCCCTACTACACGTGCTACTGGAGTCATCGTCATGATCCCCTCCTCATTACAAATGTTCGACATCCAGGACAAAAGAACGGGCGTTATGGTAGGCCACTACCGGGGCGGGAGTCAAGATAAGGACGCAGCACCAGGCAACCAGGTAGAACGGCGCTTACGGCAGCAGCGTGACGACGGCGCTCCCGCCCATATTGGAGAAGATCGTCGTCGCCGCGACGGTGTATTCGATGAACGGCTTGGGGTAGATACCCAGGATCAGCGTGCCGGCCAGGCCCACGTAGATGACGGCCTGGAGCGCGCCGGAGACTTTGATAGGCGTGGGATCGGCCGGCTCGTTGATGTACATCTTCTTCACCACGACCAGGTAGTAGTACAGCGAGATCACGATGCTGATCAGCCCCACCACGATCAGGGCGTAGAGACCCTCCTTAATCGCCGCGACGAACAGGTAGAGCTTGCCGATAAAGCCGGCCAGCGGCGGCACGCCGGCCAGCGAGAGCAGGAAGACCAGCATGGTGAACGCGAGGAACGGCGAACGCCGGTTCAGGCCGCTGTAGTCTTCGATCTCGTCGCTGTTGGTGGTCTGGCTGAAGGCAATCACGACCGCGAAGGCCCCCAGGTTGGCGAACAGGTAGGTGAGCAGGTAGAACAGGACCGAATCGGCGCCCATGCGCGTTCCGGCGGCCATCCCGATCAGGATGTTCCCGATCTGGGCGATCCCGGAGTAGGCCAGTAGCCGCTTGATGTTCCGCTGCGCAATCGCCACGATGTTCCCGTAGAGCATGGAGAGCATCGCCGTGCCGATCATCAACCACACCCACTGCGGCTTGAACGCCGCGAGCGTCGAGAAGAACATCCGCAGGAGGATGGCGAACGCGGCCCCTTTGGGCGCGATCGACAGGTAGGCCGTGATGGGGGTCGGCGCTCCCTGGTACGTGTCGGGGATCCAGGAGTGCAGCGGCACGGTCCCGATCTTAAAGCCCAGGGCCGCGAAGATCATCAGCCAGCCCACGACCAGGCTGGGCGTCATGTCAGCCGTTCCCTGGGCAATCGTGGGGAAGATGAACGTCCCGGTTTCCCCGTAGACCAGGCTGCTTCCGTAGGCCAGCAGTGCGGCGGCGAAGACCCCCAGGATGAAGAACTTGAGCCCGGCCTCGCTCGAGCGGAGGTCGTCCCGGAGGTACGCCACCAGCACGTAGAAGCCGAACGTGCTGAACTCCACGGTGACGAAGACGGACAGCAGGTCGTTGGCCGAGGACATGAACATCATGCCCAGCGCCGCCATCATGACCAGGAAGTAATACTCGCTCTTGAAGAAGCTGAACCGGCCGACGAAGTCGACGGAGGACAAGAGGACGAGCAGGCTCGCGCCGACCACAAGGATCTTGAAGAACAGGGCCAGCCGGTCCAGGACAAACATCCCTTTGAAGAGGACCCCGTTCGTCCCATCCGCGTAGTACCACAGCAGGAACCCCAGGGCGACGCCCATACCAGCGACGCTGAGCCCGGCGATGGCGCGCTGGGACATGCGGGGCATCAGGAAGTCCACGCACAGCACGAGGCAGATCCACAGCGTCACCCAAAGCTCCGGGAGCATCAGGAGAAGATCGCTGATGGTGAGGTTGAGATCGAAGGTCATGGGAGGAGCCCGCTCCCCGTTTGGGTCACCACCGGCGCCACTTCCATGATCCGGGCCAGGATCGGATTCACGCCCGATCGGATGACGTCCAGCATCCGGCCCGGGAGCAGCCCGAACATGACGCTGCTGAAGATCATGATCAAGAGCGGCGCCCGGTCCACAAGAGCCTCGGCGTCATGGGCGTGGTGGCCCAACTCGCTCAACTGCCCGTAGAAGACCCCGCGCATCATGCGGAAGAGATAGGACATCGTGAGCACGATGCCCAGGACCGCGATGACGGTCTGGACGGGGTACTTGGCCCAGCTCCCCAGCACGATCATGACCTCGGCCACGAAGTTCACGGTCCCCGGCATGCCGATAGACGCCATGCAGGCGACGAGGAAGCAGCCGGCCACGAAGGGCATCTTGGCGACGAGGCCGCCGAGCGAGGGGATGTCGCGCGTGTGGGTCTGATCGTAGACCCAGCCGGCCATGGCGAACAGCATCCCCGTGGCCAGGGCGTGCGCGAACATGTAGAGAACGGCGCCGGTCAGGCTGATGTAGTCGAGCGCCGCCATGCCGAGGAACACGTACCCCATGTGGCTGGAGCTGCTGTAGCCGATGACATACTTCGTGTCGTTGGAGTAGTACGCCACGTACCCGCCGTACAGGATGTTCAAGATGCAGAGGATGGCCGCGATGGGCATCAGGTCATGGGTCGTGTCCGGGAGAATCTGGAAGCACGTCCGGATGATCGAGAAATGTCCGAGCTTCATCAGCACGCCGGCGTGCAGCATGCTGGTGGCCGCCGGGGCCGCGGCATGGCCCACCGGCGACCAGGAGTGCAGCGGCCAGAGGGGCGCGATCGAGGCGAACCCGAAGAAGCACAAGAGCCAGATGATCGTCGCCAGCGTCCCGTCGAAGTGGGCCTTCTCGGCCAGGACCGGGATCTCGAAGGTGTTGAGGCCGGAGGCCTTGTAGATCAATAGAATTCCCAGCAGGGCCACGATCGCGCCGGCCGACAGGAACAGCGTGAGCTTCATCGCGGCGTATTCCTTGCTGTTGCGCGCGAAGTTCAGGATGAACCTGGGCGCGTCGGGCCGCTCCCATTCTTCCGCGTTGGTCGTCTCAAGATAGCCCTTCGTGTGGCTCCCCCAGATGCCCAGCAGCGGGTACATGGGGATGACCGACATCTCGTAGAAGAAGTACAGGAAGAAGAGGTCCAGCGACACGTAGACCCCGATGGTCGCCCCCGCCAGGATCAGCAGGAAGGCGTAAAACTCCTTGGTCCGGTCCTTGATGTGCCAGGAGATGAACACCCCGGCGAAGAGCAGGATCGAGGAGGCGAGCACCATGGGGACCCCGATCCCGTCCACGCCGATGTAGAACTGGATCCCGAGTTGCTCCGACCAGACGTACTTCTGCTGGAACTGGTATCCGCCCTTCTGCCAGTCGAAGGCGAACAGCAGGATGAACGACCCGAAAAACGAGATGCCTGAGATGAACACCGCTAACTGGCGGACCAGCAGCGGGTGGCGGTTCGAGACCCACGGGGTCGCCAGCACAGCGGCTCCCACGAACGGGGCGAACAGGATGACGCTCAGCAGGTAGCTTTCAGTCATGGTTTCCTAACCGTCGGCACAGTCTTCGCGACACTCCCCTGTTCGACCCGCTCCACCAGCTTTTGCACCGACCCGTTGATCATGTTCAGGAACGGCGCGGGGTACAGGCCGATCCACAGCACCATCACGCTCAGCGCCACGGCGATGCCCCACTCGCGCGGATAGAGATCATGCAGGGGCTTTTGCGGCCCCGGCGCGGCCGGGCCGAAGAAGGCCCGCTCGTAGTACCAGAGGAAATAGGCCGCGCCCAGGATCACGCCAAGGACGCCGACGGCCGCCAGCGCCCAGTGGGCGCGGAAGGCGCCGAGCAGGATGAGGAACTCTCCAACGAACCCGTTGGTGCCGGGCAGCCCGATGTAGGCCAGGCCCAAGAACAGCACGAACGTCGCCAGGAGCGGCAGGTGCCGGGCGAGGCCTCCGTAGGCTGACAGGTCCGCCGAGCCGGTGCGCGACACGAGGAACCCGGTCATAAAGAATAACCCGGTCGTGGTGAACCCCAGGTTGATCATCTGCAGGAGGCCCCCCTGGAGTCCTTGAAAGTTCAGCGCGAAGAGCCCCAGCATGACGAAGCCCAAGTGGCAGATGCTGGCATACGCGAGCAGCCGGCGTAAGTCGGTCTGGACCAGTGCGATGAACGCCCCGTAGAGGATCCCAACCAGACCCAGTGCGGCCATGAGCCAGAGCCACCGGACGGACGCCTCCGGCAGCAGCGGGATGACGAATCGAATAAAGCCGTAGGTCCCGAGCTTGACGCCGGCCAGGACCACGCTCATCACGATCGGGCCCTCGACGAGGGCCGTGGGCAGCCAGGTGTGGAAAGGGAAGATCGGCGCCTTGAAGGCGAACCCGCAGAACATCAAGAAGAAGATCAGCGCCTGCTTCTTGGGCGGCACCGGCACGGTCAGGAGATCGAGAAAATCGAAGGTGTAGAGCGGCTCCGTGCGGGACGCCACCGCCGCCTCGTGGAAGTTCAGGTTGAGGAGCACCATCCCAACCAGCATGAGCACCGACCCCGAGAGCGTGTACAGGACGTACTTCAGCGCGGCGTAATGGCGCTGCGGCCCGGGCCCCCAGAGCTTGATCAGAAAATAGCTCGGCAGCAGCATCAGCTCCCAGAAGACGAAGAATAGGATGAGGTCCAGGGACGCGAAGACGCCCACCATCGTGCCCTCCAGCCCGAGCAGCGACATCAGGTAGGGCTTGAGCAAGTGCCGCTCGGTGCCCCAGGAATAGACCATGATGAGCACGGTGAGGAAGGCCGTGAGGGGGATGAAGAGCACGCTGATGCCGTCCACGCCCAGGTGGTAGCCGACGCCGATGGATGGGATCCAGGACGTCCGCTCCGCGAACTGGATCTGAGCGCTGTTTGGGGTGAAGGTTCCCATGAGCAGGACGGAGATGAAGAGCTCCAGGCCGGCGACCGCCATCGCGGATTTGCGGATGAGGTCCTCGTCCTTCTGGAACAGCCAGATCACGACCGCGCCGACGAGCGGCAGGAACGTCAGAACGGTCAGGATGGGGAAGCCGATCTGCTGGTTGGCCGCGATCTCGTTCAAAATCATGAAGCGCCTCCCCACCAGAGGATCAGCACGATCAGGTTGACCAGGATCACGAGCCCCGTGACGAGGATCGCCGCGTAGTGGTGCACTAGCCCGGTCTGCAACTGACGCAGAATACGCGCGCCGATGTGGTTCACGTATCCCATGACGTTGATGAGGCCGTAGATCACGTACTTCTCGAACCACGTCGAGCCGGCGGCGCTCAGGTCGGTGACCTGTTCCACGGCGACCACCACGCGATCGATGCCGACCGTATCGACCTTGTCGAAGCTCCGCCCGACGGCCTTGCTCGGCTCCACGGCGATCCGGTCATAGAGCTCGTCCACCCAGTACTTGTTCCACAGCAGGGTGTAGACCCCCTTCATCCTGTTCATGAGGAGGTTGGGCTGCTCCGGCTTCACATAATAGAAATAGTGGGCGGTGAACCAGCCCGCGAGTCCGATGGCCGTGGTCACCGCCATCAGGATAAACGGCAGCAGGTGGACTTCTTTGTGGCCGCTGGCCCCCGCGACGGCGGTGGAGAACACCGGGCCCAGGAACTGATGGAACGCCCCGTGCTCCAGCCCGCCGGGGATCACGCCGATCAGGCCGCCAAGCGCAGACAGGGCCGCCAGGATAAGGAGCGGACCGCGCATCCACCAGGATGGCTCATGGATATGATGGGCGACCTCGTGATCCACCCGCGACTGGCCGTAGAACGTCACGTAGAGCAGCCGCGACATGTAGAAGGCCGTGCAGAACGCCGCCGCCGCGCCCAGCGCCCACAGGACGTACCGGCGGTGCGTGAACGCATGGCCGAGGATTTCGTCCTTGCTCCACCACCCGGACAGGAACGGGAATCCCGCGATGGCGGCCGTGCCGATGAGGAACACCCAGTGCGTGGCCGGGACCTTGTTCCACAGCCCGCCCATCTTGCGGATGTCCTGCTCGCCCGACAGCGCGTGGATCACAGACCCCGCCGCGAGGAACAGCAGGGCCTTGAAGAAGGCGTGGGTGACGAGATGGAAGATGGCCGCCGCGTAGGCCCCGACCCCGCATGCCAGGAACATGAAGCCGAGCTGCGAGACGGTGGAATAGGCCAGCACCCGCTTGATGTCGGTCTGCACAAGGCCGATGGTCGCCGCGAAGAGCGCCGTCGCCCCGCCGATCACCCCGACCAATACTAACGCGTTCGGCGCGATATCGTAGATCGCATGGTTGCGAACGACCATGTAAACGCCGGCGGTCACCATCGTGGCGGCGTGGATCAGCGCGCTGACGGGCGTCGGGCCTTCCATCGCGTCCGGCAGCCAGGTGTAGAGCGGGAGCTGGGCCGACTTGCCCACGGCACCGATCAACAGGCACACGGCGATTGCAAAGGCGGTTGTGGAATCGAGCGTGTCCGCCTTGGCAAAGACCTCGGTGTAGTCCAGCGTCCCGAAGCGGGCGAACACGAGGAAGATCGCGATCAGGAAACCAGCATCGCCGATGCGGTTCACCACGAAGGCCTTGGTGGCCGCCTTGGCCGCCGACACCCGGTCGTAGTAGTAGCCGATGAGCAGATACGAGCAGAGCCCCACCCCCTCCCACCCGATGAAGAGCACGGCGTAGTTGTTGCCCATCACCAGGAGGAGCATCGAGACCATGAAGAGGTTCATGTAGGCAAAGAAGCGCGTGAACCCTTCCTCGCCGTGCATGTAGCCGACCGAATAGACGTGGATCAGAAAGCCCACGCCGGTGACCACCAGCATCATGACGCAGGTCAGCGGATCGACCAGGAACCCCAGGTTGACCGTGAGGTCGCCGCCGAAGAACCAGCGGTACGCGATCACGGTGCGCGGCTCGGGATGGCCGAGCGTCTGTCCGAAGACCCAGAGCGCGCAGAGGAACGACAGGAGGACCGAGCCCCAGCCCAGCCGGTGGGCGATCTCGTCCGAGTAGCGGTGCCCCAGCATGACGTTGAGACCGTTGGCCAGCACCGCGAGGAGCGGAAATAGCGGGATGAGGATGACGATCAGATCAAACATGGGAAATCGGCGCTTACCACTTCAGCAAGTTGATCTGGTCCACGTTGGTGGCGATCTTGCCGCGGAACACGACGATGATGATCGCCAGCCCCACGGCGGCTTCCCCGGCCGCGATGGCGATCACGAACAGGGACATGATCTGGCCCGCGAGCGAGTCCAGGTGGTGGGCGAACGCCACGAGGTTGAGGTTGGCCCCGTTCAGCATGATCTCGACGCACATGAGCACGATGATGAAGTTCCGCCGGACGAGCACCCCGACGAGCCCCGTCACGAACAGGATCGCGCTGACCGCTACATACGCCCCGATGGGTACCATCGTTAACGATCCTCCCTCGCCAGGTCCCCCCGTCCTGGCGTCTTCGCCAGGACGATGGCCCCGACGATGGCCCCCAGTAGGAACACGCCTACGATCTCGAACGGCAACAGGTAGTCGCTGAACATTAAAATTCCGATCGCCGTGCTGTTGCCCACCGCTTCGACGGCCTTGGTCGTCGCCGGGCCCTTCATCCCACTGTAGCGGGAGGCCAGCAGCACCAGCAGGAGCTCGACAGTCAACGCGCCGACTCCCACCATGTACCAGGCGTGCCGGTGATGGAAGTACCGCTCCTCGGTCTTGAGGTTGAGCAGCATGAGGACGAACAGATACAGGATCAGGATGGCGCCGGCGTAGATGATAATCTGCACGACCGCCAGGAACTCGGCGTGCAGCAGCACGAAAAGCCCCGCTATGTGCCCGAGGAGCGCGAGCAGGGCGATGCCGCAGTGCACAGGGTTCCGGAGCGCCACCGTCAGCACCCCCGCCACGATGCTGACCAGGGCGAAGTAGGCGAAGAAGATCGGTGTCATGCCTAGGAGTCTTGGGGGGGCGTGAGGCCTGCGACTTGATGCGGAAACTTATACCGGTACTGAAGGCTCTCCGTGTCGTTCTTCTCTTGGTTGTGGGCGTAGAGGTAGCGCTTGGCGTCCTCGATGTGCTTCTCCCCAATCTCGTAGAGCCGCTTCTTGTCGAAGATGAGCTGGCGCTTGTCGGCGGTGGAGTACTCATACATCTTGGTCATCGCTAGCGCGTTGACCGGGCAGGCCTCGACGCAATAGCCGCAGAAGACGCACTTGGTGATGTCGATGTAGAACTCGGTCGCGTACCGGGATAGGGGGCGCTCCGGATTTTCGGCGCTCACCACCTTGATGCAGCGGGACGGGCAGGCCGCCTCGCAGAGGTCGCAGCCCACGCAGCGCTCCGTGCCGTCGTCGTAGCGCAGGAGCCCCAGCGCCCCGCGATGAGCGTCCGGGATCGTCCGCTTCTCCCGCGGGTACTGGAAGGTGACGGGCTTGACGAACATGTGCTTCAGCGCGACCCGCATCGCCGTCCGGATCTCGGAGAACGAGAGGGCGTCCCACACCTCGCGCAGCAGGCTTTTTTCTTCGGTCTTCTCAGTCATGCTGACGTCCTCTTCGACTTTAAAGCTTCTCGATCGCGACATGGGTGAACTTGAACGCCGGCACACCCGTCGTGGGATCGACGACGCACTCGGCCAAATCTTTCACAGGCGGCTCGTTGAAATGATCAGGGAAGAAGCACGTCCCCCGCGCGAGATCGTGATTCGGCCCGGTCCGCAGCTCGACGGAACCTCGCGTCGAGGTCACACGCACCACGTCCTGGGGGCCGAGCTGCAGCTGCGCCAGATCTTCTGGGTTCATCTGCAGGCGGCCCTTGCTGGGATAGAGCTGGAGCAGGCCAGACGCGCGCGCCGAGAGCTTGCCCGAGTGGTAGAGCACCTGCCCGATGGTCAGGGCGAAGGGCCGCACCGCTTGGTCGGTCTCGGTACGATCCGTATTGGCGGCGTAGCGCGCCGCGACCTCGCGGACGTAGCCGTCGCGCAGGTAGCCTTCCGGCCTGGCGGTGACGGGCCGTGGCTCACCGAGGTTGTAGTACCCCGGCAGGAGCTTCATGATCTCCCGCTGGACATCCTGCGCCGCTTCGTACTCCATCGGATACCCCAACGCCGTGCCCAACGCCGCGAAGATCTCCCAGTCCGGGCGGGCCTCTTCGTACGGCTCCAGCGCGGGACGGACCCGGTTCACCTTTCCTTCCAGGTTGGTGAAGGTGCCGTCCTTCTCGGCGAAGGTGGTCGCCGGGAGCACCACGTGCGCGAGCCGCCCGGTTTCGGTCAGGAAGGGGTCCTGGCAGATCAGCAGTTGGACCTTCTCCAGCGCTTCCTGGACGCCGGTCGAGGCCGGCAAGGTCGCGAGCGGGTTCTCTCCCACCAGATATAGCGCCTTGATGCGTCCCTCGCGGCAGCGCTTCAAAATCTCCATCAGCGTCGCGCTCGGATCGGGCGGCGGCAGCGAGCAGCGCCACGCGGTCGCGAACTTGGTACGGGCGTCCTCGTCGGCGTAGAGCGCCTGACCCGGCAAGAGCTCCGACGCTACCCCCATGTCCACCGCCCCCTGCTCGTTGGCCTCTTCCGGCAGCGCGTTCACGCCGCAACCGGGCCGCGTGAGCTTGCCGGTCACCCAGGCGAGGTCCACGAGGTTCAGGACGCTCGCATAGCCTTCAATCTGCCGCGTCACGCCCTCGGCGCACAGGATCACGGCCTTCGGCGCCTCGGCGTAGAGCCGGACCGCCTCGACCGCCGCCTCCCGTGACACGCCGGTCCTCGCCGTGAGGGCCTCCCACGACAGTCCAGCCACCGCGGCCTTTAGCGCGGCAAAGGCCTCCGGCGTGGCGGTCGTAGCGGCCTCGTCCACCAGGTCCTCCTCGACCGCAGCCTTGACCAGGGCCTGGATGAGCCACCGCTCGCTCCCTGCCGCGATCGGCAACGGGTGAGAGGCGAGCTTTGCAATGTTGGTCAGCCGCGAGGTGGCGACGATCACCTGTGCGCCATACACGCGGATCGCTTCTTTCACCCGTAGGCTGGCGACCGGGTTGGTCTCGGTGATGTCGGTCCCGATGAGCAGCAGCACGTTGGCCTTCGTGATCTCTTCGTAGCCGTTCATCATCCGGCCGACGCCGGCGGCGTGCTGGAGCGCCCGCGTGAAGTTCAGATGGCCGTAGCGGGCGCTGCTGTCCACCTGACTGGTGCCGATCGCCGCGCGCATCAGCTTCTGGAACAGGTAGAGTTCCTCGTTCGTGCAGCGGGCAGTGATGAGTCCCGCGATCGCGTTGGGGCCGTGCTGGGTCTTGATGGCCTTCATCTGTCCGACCACCGCGTCCATGACTTCAAACCAGGAGCGCGGCACGAACCCCTCCTCCGTGCGGACCAGGGGCATACCCAGCCGCTCTTTGCTGTCGATGTACTGGAACCCGAAGCGGCCGCGCACGCACAGCCCGCCGTGACCTTTGGCGGTCTCCGCGCGATCGCCCCATTTGTTCTTCCAGGAGAGCGGCGACGTCACCCGCTGGACGGCCTTCCCGCTGGTCTCGATGGACATCTGGCAGCCGTCGGCGCAGTAGGCACACGTGCTCGTCGTCTTCTTCAACTGCCACGGTTTGTAGATGTACTTGGAATACTTGTTCGTGATGGCGCCCACAGGGCAGACCGCCAGGCAGTCCCCGCAGAACTCGCAGACGAGGCCCTCGTCCCCCTTCGCCACCACGTGTGTGGTGCCCTCTTTCTTGAAGAACTGCAGGGCATCCACCATCTGCACGTCCTTGCAGATGTTGATGCATTCCCCGCACAGGATGCAGCGGTTCATGTTGAAGTCGAGCACGAGGCTGCGCCGGTCCTCAGGCAGGCCCTTGGGCTTGGCGTTGACGAGGTTCGTGACCCCGTGCTGGAAGGCCATGTCTTGCAATTCGCAGTGGCCATCGGCATCGCAGACCGGGCAGTCCAGGGGGTGGATCGTGAGGTGCTTCTCCACCGCCTTCTTGCGGGCCTGGAATAGGTCGTCGCCCTCGGTCCGCACCTGCATGCCGCCCTCGGCCTTGGCCGTGCAGGACCGAACCGGCGCCTTCTTGCCCTCCACCATCACGAGACACATCCCGCAGGAACCGAATGGATCGAAAGTGTAGTGATAGCACATGGCCGGGATGATTTTGCCGGTCTCGGAGATGACGTCGTAGAGGGACACGCCCGCCTTGGTCTGCACCGGCTGCCCATCGATGGTCAGCTGGATGGTCGGGGCTTCGGTGTCCGGCGATGTCACTGGTTTCAACGCCATGTCATTACCTATCGCACTCGCCCATGACGATATCGTACGTGCCGAAGATCGTCACGATGTCGGCAATCATGTAGCCTCGGGCCATGAAATCGAACGCACCCATATGAATGAAGGAAGGGGCGCGAATCTTCAGGCGGTAGGGCTTCCCTCCGCCGTCGCTCACGATGTAGAACCCCAGCTCGCCCTTGGCGGCCTCGGTCCCGCAATAGATCTCCCCCTTCGGGGCCTGGAACCCATCGGAGAATAGCTTGAACTGCTGGATCATGCTGGCTAGGTCATTGAAGACCTTGTCCTTGGGGGGTAGCGTCACGCTCGGCACGTCGGCCATGACCGGCCCGTCGGGAATCTTCTCCAGGAGCTGTTTGACCATGTTCCGGCTCTGTCGCATCTCCTCGACGCGGACCCAGTACCGGTCGTATGTGTCGCCGTTCTTGCCGACCGGCACACTCCACTCGCACTCGCCGTACGCGGCGTAGGGCTCGAACTTGCGCAGGTCGTAGTCCACGCCGGACCCACGCAGCGTCGGCCCGCTCAAGCCGAAGTTGCAGGCGTCCTCGGCCGAGATCACCGCCACGCCCTTGGTGCGGGAGAGCCAGATCCTGTTGGTGTTCAAGAAGGTGACGTACTCCTCCAGCTTCGGCGGGAAGTAGTCGCAGAACCGGCGCAGCTTTTCGACCAGGTCCGGCGTGAAGTCCCGCTCGACGCCGCCGATCCGGTACCAGCTCGTGGTCAGCCGTGCCCCACAGAGCTCGTCGAAGAAGTCCAGGAGGATCTCCCGGTCGCGGAAGGTGTAGAAGAACACCGTCATCGCGCCGATGTCCAGCGCCTGCGTGCCGAGCCAGAACAGGTGCCCGATAATCCGCTGCACCTCGGCCACGATCGTGCGCAGGTACTCCGCGCGCGGAGGGACTTTCAAATCCAGCAGCTTCTCGACGGCCCGGCAGTAGGCGAAGTTGTTGTACATCGCGCAGACATAGTCCAGGCGGTCCGTGTGGGGGATGAACTGATGGTAGGTGCCGTCCTCCGCCAGCTTCTCCACGCCCCGGTGCAGAAACCCCATGACCGGCGTCGCCTTGACGATCCGCTCGCCCTCCAGGGCCAGCACCACCTTCAGCACGCCGTGCGTGCTGGGGTGTTGGGGCCCCATGTTGAGCATCATCTCCTCGGTGCGCAGCGTCGGCAGCGAGGGATTCGCCGGATGCTCCGGGTCCACCTTATAGACGGTGGTGCGCTGGTCTTCTAACGGCTGTGGCATGGGTCTTTACCCGGTCTTCTCCCCGATGAAGGTGAACGTATCGCGCCAACCCTTGCCGCGCACGGGGAAGTCCTTGCGCAAGGGATAGCCTTCCGGGAAATCATCCGGGAGAAGGACCCGCACGAGGTTCGGGTGGTTGCGGAACCGGATCCCCATCATGTCGAACACCTCGCGCTCCATGAAATCGGCCCCCTTCCAGATGTCCGTCATAGAGTCCACCACGCAATCGTCTTCAGGCACCCGGGTCTTCACGCGTATCCGCTGCTTGCGCCGGATCGAGTAGAACTCGTACACGACCTCGAACCGCTCGGGGTGGTCCGGCCAGTCCACGGAGCTCACGTGGACGATGTAGTCGTAGTCCAGCCCGGGATCGCCGTGCAGATACCGGCAGACCGCATGCAGGCGTTCCCGCTTCACCTGGATGGTCAGGTCGCCCCGCCACTCGACGGCGTTCTGGGCCGCTTCCGGGAAAGCCTGCTGGATCTTCTGGGCGTCGGGGTGCACCGGTCAGGCCTTCACCGCCTCAGGCGGCTTCTTGTAGAACACGCTCCGCTGCATGATCTGCTCCTGGAGCTTGAGGATGCCGTCGAACAGGGCCTCGGGTGTGGGCGGACAGCCCGGCACATACATGTCCACCGGGATGAACCGATCGACCCCCTGCACGACGCTGTAGCTATCGTAGATGTTGCCGGAAGTCGCGCACGACCCCATCGCGATCACGTAGCGCGGCTCCGGCATCTGATCGTAGATCTTCCGGATCACCGGCGCCATCCGCACGCACACCGTGCCGGCTACGATCATGAGGTCGGACTGCCGCGGCGACGCGCGAAAGACGCCTGCGCCGTACCGATCGATGTCGTAGCGCGAGGAGACCGCGGCGATCATTTCGATGGCGCAGCAGGCAAGGCCGAAAGTCATCGGCCAGAGCGACCCTTTGCGGGCCCAGTTGACGGCCTTCTCCAGCGTGGTCAGGATGATCCCCGGATCCCCGTCCTTCTGATGGCCGCGCGCGACCTGGATGAGATTCGGCGCCGGTTCGTTCTTCCCGGTCAGTCCCATTCCAGCGCCCCTTTCTTCCAGGCATAGACATAGCCGACGACGAACAGCGCGATGAAGATCAACATCTCCACCATGCCGATCACGCCGATCCGGTCGAAGGCGACGGCCCACGGGTACAGGAACACGATTTCGATGTCGAAGATCACGAACAGCATCGCGATGATATAGTAGCGGACCGGAAACGGCATCCGCGCATCGGAGAAGGGTTCACTCCCGCACTCGTACGGGCTGAGCTTTTCTGGGTCAGGCAGTTTCGGCTGGAGAAAATGACTCAGGATCAGCGTGCCTGCCCCGAACGCAAATGCCACCCCGATGAACACCAGGATCGGGAAATAATTCGAAAGATAGGACAGCAGATGCGATGTTCCGTACACTTTTCGTCCCCCTAACACAAAGACTTATCAATGGAAAAAACAGTCTAACATCGCGTTTTCAAACAAAGCAAGCAACCAAAAGACCTAGAAACCGCGCTTTGGATGGGCCTTACGGCTTCTCAGACGGTGCCCGGCGGGCTAGTTTCTCCGGCGGGGTACGAAGATCCCTTGGCGGCTGGCCTGAACCCGCATCCCATTGCTCCGTCACTGGTTCATCCGTCTTTGTCCTTCGATGGATCTGCGTACGGACCCGTTTGGGGGTGGTCTTACCGTAGTCAGGCGGGTCCGGTTGGTTGGTCAACGTCCTTTGATCAGGCTTGGCCATGCCGCTCTTTCTTCCACTACCCCCTACAACGGCTGTCCCGATCTGCCTGTTGGAGCCGGAGGCATGGGCACAGGTCCGCGGGGTCCCTCACCCGGCGCCATCGGGTCGTAGAGCCGTTCGTTCCCGTTGACGCCGTCTTCTTCCACGTCAATCCACATCTCGCCCTTTCCCGGTTCGAACTCCCCGTTACCGTCAAGGTCCGCCCAGTAAAAGAGCGGATGGGCAAACGTGACGGCGACCTCATAACCGTACTGGTTGACCGAGACCTTATACGTACGGCGAGCCGTCATGAAATCCGGCTTGCTCTCCTGGCTCGCCAGCTTGAAGACGCGGAAGAACATGTTGTTCCGCCAGTCGTAGTAGGCGTCCACTTCACGGCGGTCGAATTCGTCGGGCTCCGCGGGCAACGTGAACCCCGACAGCGGTAGACCAACCCGTCTCTGCTCGGCGGACTCGAGCAGCACAGGGTTGATACAGAGAAGGACTGCCACCACGCCGATCGTGCCGAACGTGCGTCGCACGAGTATACGGTACCATCACCATAACCCCTCGTCAATCAAGAGTTTTATCTTGACATCTGTTCGATATCTGCTATGCTCCCCCTAGTGTGAACTTGGAGGCTGGCATGGAAATACCACGACAGAAGCGGGCATGGGTCCAGTTCCTAGTCGTCGCATGGGGGCTGAGTCTTCCGACAGGAGCCGCCGCTCCGAGTTTTGCTGCAGACGCTCCTGCACCGCCAACTCTGACCTTGGCAGGCGACCCAGCCATCGCCTTTCAGGGCGGGTACATCAAGTTCTCCGAGCAAGTCTCCGGCCTCGTAGTTGGCTCGCGCGAATCCAAACAGCTCTTCGGGTTGGGCGATGTCCTCTACGTCCGGGTGGCGCCGGACGCGAACGTGAAGGTCGGCGACCGGCTCACCCTCTACCGCCCCACCAAGCAGGTCTACCATCCGGTCACGCGAGCCCCATTGGGACGGATCATGGTCGTTCTGGGCATTCTCCAGGTCGCGACCGAAAGCAAGGAGAACGTCGTCTCGACTCGCATCGAACGCGCCTTCGACTCGATCTCGCCTGGCGATCTTGTGATGCCGTTCCAGCTCCCCCCAGAGGTTCCGCCCCGGCAGACGACCAGCGGGCCCCTCACCGGAGTGATCGTGGACTTCAAGCAGGCGCGCCAGGTCACCGCGCAGTCGGAAGTCATCTACATCGACCGGGGTGAGACGGACGGCGTCGCGTTGGGAGACCGCTTCAGCGTGATCCGGCCGGGCCGCCGGCTCTCCTTCATGACCAAGAACCCGGACGAGGTGCTCGCCGAGATCAAAGTCATCGGGCTGCAGCCTCGGACCGCGACCGCCTACGTGGTGAAGAGCACGGACGCCATCCATCGGGGAGACATTGTCAGTCGTATGCCGCCCCAGCCGTCCCTGCCGTCGCAAGTCAAGGAGGCGCCGAAAGCCGAGGGCGCGCCTCCAGCTGTTGCCAAGGTGACGCCGCCTGAAGCGCCGGTGCCAGGGCTGCCTCTCCCGAAGGGCCTCGAGGACATCTACTTCGACTTCGACAAGTGGGCGCTGACGGATCAGGCCAAGAACACCCTCACGGCACAAGCCGAATTCCTCAAGCAGAACGCGACCGCCACGATTACCATCGAGGGCTACGCCGACGAGCGGGGAAGCACGGAATACAACCGGATCTTAGGGGAAAAACGGGCCCTGGAAGTCCGCCGTTTCCTCACGCAATTGGGAGTCAGCAATCCCATCACTGTCATCAGCTTTGGAAAGGACAAACCGGTCTGCACCGACCTGGATGAAGCCTGCTTCGCGAAGAACCGCCACGTCCATCTCGTGGTCGCCGGCAACTGATTTGCATTTTCCTTATCCCCTATTTTTTAGGATAAGGGAGCGCATGTTCCGGCTAACGGCAATCGCCATCATCTGTGCCCTCTCCCTGGCCGTGACACCAGCGCTGGCCGGAGAACAATTCGTCGGCGAGGTCCTGAAAGTGGACACGGCGGCGAGCAAGCTGACCGTCAAGAAGCGGGACGGGAACCGGTTCACCTTCGCCGTGAATGCCCAGACGGCCTTCACGGGAAGCCGCACGTCCCTGAGCGACCTGGCCAAGGGAGACCAGGTGACCGTCGAGTTCCAGACCGGCGGCGGCCAGTACACCGCTTTAAAGGTGACCTCTCAGTAACGCGCATGCCTTGGCCGCCGACGCCCCGCTGTATCTTCAGGTAGCCGTCCCCCGCCGTCTCTCTCACGTCTTCACGTACGCCGTCCCGCCCGGCCATCCAGGTCCCTGGATACCAGGCATGCGCGTCCGCGTCCCGTTCGGCCGGAGTACGCTGACCGGCTACATCGTGGCGGTCACGCCCCACGCCGACGTTGGCGGGAAGCCTGCACGAATCCGAGAAGTCCTCGCACGGGTGGACGAGACGCCCAGCATCCCGCCAGACCTCCTTGCACTGGCCCAATGGGTTTCGGAGCGGTACCTGGCTCCGCTGGGACAGTGCCTGCGCCTCGCGTTCCACGGCGCCCCCGAGAAGCCGCGCTCCACTACACGCACGAAACAACCGGACGCAATCCCTTCGGGCGCTGCCGCTCCTGTCTCCGATCAGTCCACATATAACGTTCAACCTTTAACGTTTAACGACATGCTCGCCCCGCTCCACACAAAGGTCCTAGCCGCCCTTGCCCACCACCGCCAGGAACGCATCTTTCTGCCCGCAGCCACCCATGAATTGGTGGGACTCTACAGCAACGCCGTAGAGGCGACGCTGGAGCAGGGACGGACCGCGCTCGTGCTGCTCCCTGAAGTCGCACGCGTGGAGGCGAGCCAAGGGGGGTTCCTGTCTCGTTGGGGACATCGCTGCCAGGTGTATCATGGCGGCCTTCCTCCCGGAACGCGTCGGAAGGCGTGGGCCCGCATCCAACAGGGCGAAGCGTCCGTCGTGGTGGGTACCCGTTCAGCCGTCTTTGCCCCCCTCGCCCGTCTGGGACTCCTCATCGTCGACCAGGAGGACCATCCCGCTTACAAGGCGGAAAACGTGCCCCGATACGATGCGCGAGCCGTGGCCGACGAACGCGCCGGGCGAGCCGGGGCCGTGCTCGTGCTGGCCTCCGCACATCCTTCCCTGGCCACCGTGCACGCAGTCGGTACGGAGGTCCTGCTGCTCCGCGCGACCCCAGACGGGGCGCCGCCGGTGACGGTGGTGGACCTACGTGACGCGCCCTTCGGCACCATACTAAGCCCGCCGCTCACTGAGGCGATCGCAGCCTGTCTGGCTGCTGGCAAGAAGGCGCTCCTGTTTCTCAACCGCAAGGGGTATTCCCCGGTCCTCCAGTGCCGTGACTGTGGCCAGGCCGTGAAGTGCCCCGCCTGCGCGGTGGGATGGGTGTACCACAAACACGACGGCCTGCTCCGATGCGGCCATTGCGGCAGAACCGGACAGGTGCCGGAGAACTGCCCGTCCTGCCTGGGAGCCCGTCTGCTCCCCTCCGGATTCGGGACCGAGGCCGTCGAAGAAGCGGTGAGAGTCCAATTCCCCAAGGCCCGTGTCGCCCGCTTGGAACGCGATCGGCCCGGCGGGGATCGCGCCAACTTGGCCATCCTCACTCTGTTGCAGGCGGGAGAGCTCAACATCCTGATCGGCACCCAACTGGTCGTCACGCGATCTCCCCGACCGGTCGTCTCCCTGGTGGGCCTGGTCCATCCCGATGCCGCGTTGAACCTGCCGGACTTCCGGGCGGCCGAACGGGCCTACCACACGCTACGTGAGGTGATGGCCCTGGCCGACCACAAGGATTCAACTGCTCGCATCGTGATGCAGACCTATGTCCCGCAACATCACGTGATCCGCGCCCTGGCCGAGCGGGATCCCCGGCTCTTCTACGACAACGAATTAGTGGCTAGGAAGGCGTTGGGCTATCCTCCGTTCGGCCAATTGATCGGGTTGCGGGTCAGCGGCACCAAGGAGGAACGAGTCGAGACCGCTGCGACCAAGTGGGCGACCCTCTTACGAGCCGAAAGCGCCCGCGCGCGTCCCGCTAACGTCGAAATTCTGGGCCCCATCCCCGCCGCCCCGTTCCGCGTGCGCGGTCGCGTGCGCTGGCAGCTCGCGGTGAAGGGGGCGGAGGGGACGGCGTTGCGGCAGGCCGTACAGGCGACGCTCGCAGAGTTGGAAAAAGCGGGACGCGCCGGTGGCCTCCGTTACGACATTGACGTCGACCCGCAGAGCTTGCTGTGAGGGGGACTGTCCTCATGTCCTTTCTAAGCGCTTTGGCGGGGGCTCCTCCGGCGAGATCAGCGCCAGTGGGCAAGAATCATCCCGATGACTTGAAGGTTCAGACCGTGGTAGGCGGCATTAAGCCCAAACAGGTTCCAACCCTTCCCCTCCCAGGCCACCGCTCCCAACAGCATCGGGATGTAATAGCCAAGCCAGGTGATAAATCCGCTATAGAATCCATACAGGTAGGATGGCCCGTCCGTCCCGACGCCCCACACGGATGGACGCCAGACCTCAGCGGCATGAGCCAAGACGTACGCCGTCAGGAACGTCCCGATCAGGGTGAGTCCCATCGAGCGCATCATAACTTTCGGATCAAGCTGACAGTCCGTTGGCATTTTCATGAGACTCGCCCACTTTTTTCCGAACAGAGGCCCGTACCAGAGCCATCCGAACAGGAAACTGGCCACGACGGCGGTGACTATCGCTGCGTAATGGATGTGAATCTGTGGGGGCATAATTCCTCCTATGAAAAGTAAGGGGGACAGGCACCATTCGGAAATGGAGCCAGTCCCCTTGCGTCAGCGCTTGACCGGGGGCTCGGCCGGTGGCTCGCCCCGCTTGATCCAGCGAAAGACGCCGTAGGCGAAGGTGAGCCAAAACGTGGCGAAGATGACGCCGAAGACTCCCGCACGAAGCAGTTCTATCGTCTGATCCTCGCTCGGTTCTGCCACGCCACCCAGCTTCAGCTTAATCATCTGCACCACGGGCCAACTCAGACTCTCCAGTCCCAAAAACAGGCACGCCCACGCCCAGATGTGCTTGGGCGTGGTCCCCAGCCACACCAGCAGCGCGGTGAAGCCGAGCCCAGCCAGCACGGCCCAAGACACCGGGATCGGGTTCCACGCCATCGTGAATCCGAACGTGACAACGACGCCAGCCGCGACGGCATTAAGTTTGAGGGCCCAGTCAGGCATTAGAATGCGCGTTAAACGTGAATCGTTACTCGTGAGAACAAGGTCTTCCGTTTAACGAATAACGTATAACGATGAACGTCCCGGTGGAAGGGGTTGGTGCCGAAGGCGGGATTTGAACCCGCACGGGTTTCCCCACACGCCCCTCAAACGTGCGTGTCTGCCATTCCACCACTTCGGCGCCGCATGCGATTATATAGTGGCCGTGGACTACGCTGTCAATCGACCCCTGGTTGACACCCATCGGCATCGCTCGTAGAATCCACTTCGATCATGAATCCACGCATCGCGGCATTTTTCGACCTTGATAATACGATCGTGCCCGGCCCCGCCATCGAGCACCCCTATTTCCGGCTGCTCTGGCGCCGGGGGCTGGTGGGACCCAAGGACCTCCTGCGCAGCGTTGGCGTGTTGCTTCGGGAGACCCCTCCGTTCACCTTCGACCCGCTCCGACGTTACAAGGCCTATCTGGCGGGCAAACCCATCGAGGCCATCGAAGCCTCGGCCCTGGGCTTTTTCTGGGAACAGGTCTGCCCGCGGATCTCGGAACAGGCGCGCCACGTGATCAAGGAGCACCGCGCGCAGGGGCACCGGCTGGTGTTGCTCACGGGCTGCCCTGATTTTCTCGTCGCCCCGTTGGCCACATATCTAAAGATGGATCATGTCCTCGCGGGACAACTGGAGCGCGCAGACAAGGTCTTCACCGGCCGCATGGTAGAGCCGTATCCCTACCGCGAAGGCAAGCGGCTTGTGGCCGAGCGGCTCGCCGCCGAGGAGGGGCTCGACCTGGGCACTAGCTTCATGTACGGCGACAGTCCCGGCGACCTGCCGGTGTTGGAAACGGTCGGGCATCCCCGCGTCGTCAATCCGATCCGTGGCATGGTCCGGATCGCGCGCCGGCGTGACTGGCCCATCCTCCAATGGCATTAAGCACCTCCCTCCATGCGCATCACCGAAATCTTCTTCAGCATCCAAGGCGAATCCTCCTATACGGGGCGTCCCTGCGTCTTCGTTCGACTCACGGGCTGCCCGTTGCGGTGCACGTGGTGTGATACCGCCTACGCCTTCCACGGAGGCACCGAACGCAGCCTTGAGAGCATCCTCGCCGAAGTCGAGCGCCACGAGTGCCGGCTGGTCGAGATCACCGGAGGCGAGCCGCTCGCGCAAAGCGAGGTCCATGGGCTCATCACCGCACTGGCCGATCGCGGGCACACGGTGCTGATCGAGACGAGCGGCGCGCTCGACATTACGCCGGTGGACCCGCGGGCCATTCTCATCATGGATCTTAAGTGCCCCGGCAGCGGCATGGAAGACCGGAACCTCTGGGCCAACCTCCCGAAGCTCAAGCCGACGGACGAGGTCAAATTCGTGATCAAGGACCGCGGGGACTACGAGTGGGCCGTCGCAAAGATCCGTGAGCACGCGCTGACGGACAAGCACACGCTCCTGCTCAGTCCCGTCTTCGGTGAACTGGACCCGCGGACGCTCGCCGAGTGGGTGCTGGCCTACCGGCTGCCCGTCCGCCTTCAATTGCAATTGCACAAGTTCATCTGGGATCCCGCGATGCGCGGAGTCTGACGGAGTGCAGCCCAGAGCATGATGGACATCAGGGTTCGCACAGGCCATGTGGAGGAGGAAGCAGCTGACGCCGTCGTCGTGATGCACTGCGAGGGTGAGCCGCGCCTGACCGGAGGGGCTTCTGCGCTCGATACGCAGCTCAAGGGGCGGCTGGCCGCCCTCCTCAAGAGCGGCGAGTTCACCGGTAAGCCCAATCAGGTGTCCATCGTGCACGTCGCGCCGGGCGAGCGTGTGCATGCCAAGCGGGTGGTGCTGGTAGGGCTCGGCAAGCCCAAGGAGGCCTCGCTGGAGAAACTCCGCCAGGCCACGGCCACTGCCGCCAAGGCGATCCGCACTGTGGGCGCTGAGTCGTTTGCCGTGTCCGTGCAGGACCCAGCCCAACTCCTGACCGGGCTGCCCGCCGCCAGCCGCGTGCGCGAAGTCGCCCAGGCCCTCGTCGAAAGCGCGATCCTGGGCCTCTACCAGTTCACGGTCTATCACACGGAACAGAAGGACACGGCCAAAGACGTCCGGCGCATGACCGTGCTGATGAGCGATCCGCCTGCGCTGGCCCAGGCGCAGCAAGGGGCCCGGCAGGGGCAGATCGTCGGGGAGGCCGCCACGTACGTGCGTGACCTCTGCAACCACCCGGCGAATGTCGTCACGCCGACCTACATCGCGAACGAGGCGAAGAAAGTGGCGCGGGAACGAGGCGTGCGTTGCACAGTCCTCGACCGGCCGCAGATGGAGCGCCTCGGGATGGGTGCGATCCTGGGCGTCGCCAGGGGCAGCCACGAGCCGCCCAAGTTCATCATCCTGGAATACCGGGGCGGCCCCCGCGGCGAGCGGCCAGTGGCGCTCGTCGGCAAGACGATCACGTTCGATTCGGGCGGGATCTCGCTCAAGCCGGCCGACAACATGGAACAGATGAAGGCCGACATGACCGGTGGCGCCGCCGTCCTGGCGGCAGTCCGGGCGGCCTCGCGGCTCCGCCTTCCCCTCAACCTCGTCGCCGTGATCCCGGCCACGGAGAACATGCCTGGTGGGCGCGCGATCAAGCCCGGGGACGTCCTCCGGAGCCTCTCCGGCAAGACCATCGAAGTCATCAACACGGACGCCGAGGGGCGCCTGATCCTCGCCGACGGCCTGACATACGCCCAGCGCTTTAAGCCTGCCGCTCTCATAGACATCGCGACGCTGACCGGCGCCTGCGTCGTGGCCTTGGGCAACCACGCCATCGGCGTGCTGGGGAATAACGAACGGTTGATCGGGGAACTCAAAGACGCTGGTGAGCGGTGCGGCGAGCGTGTGTGGCAACTGCCGCTCTGGGAAGAATACTATGAGCAGATCAAGAGCGACGTGGCCGACGTGAAAAATACAGGCGGGCGCGCCGGCGGGACCATTACGGCCGCGGCCTTCCTCAGCAAGTTCGCGGGCGACGGCGTCTGGGCCCACCTCGACATCGCTAGCACCGACTGGAGCGAGCGCGAGCGCGCATACATCCCAAAGGGCGCGACGGGCGTGGGCGTCCGCCTGTTGATCCAGTTCCTTTGCAACCGGGCCAACGGCCCGCGGCCCTCCGCGGCGCAAGGTCACTGACGATGGTGATGCCGTGAAGCTCCGAGAGAAGGTCGGCCAGCTCTTCATGCTCGGCTTTCAGGGGACCGAGCTCACGGAGGATCTGCGCCAGCTCATCAAAGCCTATCACCCCGGCGGGGTGCTCCTCTTCAGTCGCAACCTCACAGATCCGGAGCAGGCCGCGCGCCTCACCAACGCCTTGCAGAAGCTGACCCCCAAGATGCCCCTGCTGGTGGCCATCGATCAGGAAGGCGGCCGGGTGGCGCGGCTGCCCAAGGGCTTCACCGTGTTTCCGGGGCAGGGCACCCTGGGCCGGGCCGGGACTGTCTCCCTGGCGTACAGCTTCGCCGAGGTGACCGCCAGGGAGCTGCGCGCGATCGGCGTGAACATGAACCTGTCGCCGGTCCTGGACGTGAACACCCATCCGCAGAATCCCGTCATCGGCGATCGATCGTTCGGTACCGATCCCGAGCTGGTCGAGACCCTCGGCCTCGCCGTGATCGCCGGGCTGCAGGACAACGGCGTGCTGGCCTGCGGCAAGCACTTCCCCGGCCACGGCGACACGGAAGCAGACTCGCACAAGGAGCTGCCGACGGTGTCCCACGGGCTCGGTCGGCTGCACGAGATCGAGTTGCGGCCCTTCGCGCACTGCTTCCAGAACGGCCTCGCGGCCGTCATGACGGCGCACGTCCGCTATCCGGCCTTGGACCAGGAGCACCCTGCCACGCTGTCCCCGGCCATCCTGACCGACTTGCTCCGCAGCCAGCTCCAGTTCAAGGGGCTGGTACTGACGGACGATCTGGAGATGCATGCCATCCTGGACCATTACAGCATCGAAGCGGCGGCCATCCGCGCGCTGAACGCCGGCGCGGACATCCTGCTGGTCTGCAAAGACCCCGAGCGCCAAGCTACCGCCATGAACGCCGTCTACCGCGCCGTGAAAGACGGCGACATCCCAGATCTGCGGTTCGAACACGCCGTGCTGCGGGTGCTCGAGGCCAAGGAGCGCTACCTGCTGCCGTACACGCCGGCAGACCCAAAGCACGCGGCCGAGCGCGTCGGCACCAAAGCGCACCGAGAGGTCGCCCACAGCATCAAGGAAGCCGCCGAACAGGCCAGCGTCTGAGCGGATCCGTCATGGGCTTGAAGAAGGGCGACATCATCGACGAGTTCAAACGCTACCCTGACAGTTGCGGGCTCGTCGTCAAAGTGATGCACGGGGGGGAGGGCTTCCAGAAGATCGTCTGCTGCGGCCACGAGTTGACGGAAGCGGACGTGGTGCCCGCCCGTCTCAACAAGTTCGGCCGCAAGTTCAGCCCCAAGGGCGTCGGCTACATCATTGACGAGAAGAAGGGCCATCCCAACGCATGTGGCCTGCGCCTGATGGTCATGGATGGAGGCCAGGGGCTGCAACGCATGGAATGCTGCGGCCACACGCTTACCTTGGCCGATGAAAAGGAGCTGCTCACCTTAGGGTTCGGGACCCTCCGGGAGTCCGAGCCTGCGAACGAGCCGGAGGGACCGGGAAGCCCCACCGGGACCGCCTGAACAGCCGGAGTCCGGATCAGACCAGAACAATTCTCAGTTGTTTTGCATGAAACTCCAGGACAGACATCGCCTGATGTATCCGCTGCAGGCGCTGGTTGCGCGCACGCAGGGCTTCTTGATTGCTGAGGTCCACCCCTGCCGAGCGGATGGTCGTCTGCAGTTTGTGAAGGTGCATGTGGAGGTCCTTGAACGAGGACGCGTCAAGTTTCTTCAGCACCAGGGGATTCAACGCGATATAGCCCTCCATGATGTCCTTGGCCATCATGGCGAAGCTCCGCCCTCCGCTACCCCCTCCCCCCGTTACGACAGCCATACCTCTACCTACATCAGCTCGCGTCGCACGCTGATCGGCGTCCTCGCCCTGAGGGCTTCCTGATAGGCCATCAGGGCCCGCTGCTGTTTTTGGCTCAGCACGGCCTGGATCGCGCGGTCGGTCTGCGCGCTGTCCTGCATCGGCACGGCCGGCGTCGGCTGGCTGGCCAGGATCGCCTGCGCCATGGCCAGTTCATCCGCGGTCGGGGCCACCGACTCGCGGACCAACATCCGCGCCTTCTCCCGCATCAACTCGGCCTGCTGGGCGGCTTCGAACTGCTCCGGCGTGAGCCGGTTCTGGGCCAGGACGCGCTTGTAGAGCTCCGGGTCGAACTGGCCGTTGTGCAGAAACGCGGGAACCTTCACGATCGAGTCCCGCAGCTCGTTGACCGTCACGACGACGCCCATCTCGCGCGCGACCTGCGACCACAGACTGCTTTCGATGAGCTGGTTGATCACCTGCTGCTTGAGCTGGTCCTCTGGGATGTCGGTGGAGATCACCCCTTCCTGTTTCAGATAGCGATACCGTTCGGCCAGCCGCTGGTAGGCCTGGAGGTACTCGGTGCGCGACACCTTGTCGTCCCCCACACGGACGATGCTGTCTTCCTTGTTCTCCTCAAACCCCCACCATCCCATCGTGACCACGAAGACAGCCGCGATCAGGAACATGAGGGTCCGATAGAACCAGGGGCGCTCGATCGCACTTTCCCGGATGACTTTCAGCAAGGTTCCCTCTCCAGAACAGGGCAAATTTATTGTACGCAAAGGTGGTCGCCGGCGCAATGACCTTCAACTATTTGTTCTCCTTGGCGTTTTCTGTTACAATCCCTCCCCTAGCGGTGGGAGCAGGATTCGTGCCGGACACGGGGGGTATTCTCACACAGGAACAGGACCATGCACCAGCCCGTGTCTTTCCCAAGGCAACAGTTTTGCATCGTTTCATCGCGAAGTCGTTGGACCTGTTGATCGTGTTGGGAGTGGGGGAATTGGCACCGCCGTACGGGTTCTGGGTAGCCCTCTGGTACGTCCTGGTGGCAGATGGCTTTTCCGGACGCAGCATCGGGAAACGTCTCATCGGGCTACAGGCCTGGGTGCCTGAATTGCATGCGCCGGCCGGTTTCAGGGACTCGATCATCCGGAACGTCCCCCTTGCCGTCGGCTATGCGGCCTTCCAGATCCCGTTTGTGGGCTGGCTCGGGGCCGCCGCGGTCTTGGGCATCGAGTCCCTCCTGATCATCGGCAACGAGCGGGGCCTGCGGATCGGCGACGAGCTGGCCCATACGCAGGTCGTGGATGAGCAGATCTTCGATGTCGAGTCCCTATCGTAAAGGAGGAGTAACGTGAGCCTCGCCTCAGACATCTTCGGGTGGTTCTCCAATGACCTGGCCATCGACCTCGGTACCGCCACCACGCTGGTGTACGTGCGCGGGCGCGGCATCGTGCTCAACGAGCCGTCGGTGGTGGCCATCGAAAAGAAGACCGAAAAGGTGTTGGCCGTCGGCGCCGAGGCCAAGAAGATGCTGGGCCGCACTCCCGGTAACATCATGGCCATCCGGCCGATGAAAGAGGGCGTGATTGCCGACTTCGAGATGGCCGAAAAGATGCTCCGGCACTTCATCACGAAGGCACACAACCGCAGCACCTTCGTGCGGCCGCGGATCATCATCGGCGTGCCCTCGCGGATCACGCAGGTGGAGCAGCGAGCGGTGCGTGATTCGGCGGAGCTGGCCGGCGCTCGGGAGGTCTACCTGATCGAGGAGCCCGTCGCCGCGGCCATCGGCGCCGGCCTGCCCATCACGGAGCCCTCGGGCAACATGGTGGTGGACATCGGCGGCGGCACCACCGACATTGCCGTTCTCTCGCTGGGCGGGATCGTCTACAGCGAATCAGTGAAGGTGGCAGGCGACCGCATGGACGACGCCATCATGAACTACGTGAAGAAGAAGTACAACCTCCTCATCGGCGATCACATGGCCGAGCGGGTCAAGGTGGAGATCGGGTCCGCCTATCCGTTTGCGGAGAAGAAAACCATGATGGTGAAAGGGCGCGACCTGATCTCCGGCATTCCCCGGACGCTTGTCATCGACGATTCCGAGATCCGGGAGGCCCTCTACGAGCCGATCAGCACGATCGTGAATGCCATCAAGGTGGCCCTCGAGAACACGCCGCCCGAACTGGCCGGCGACATCATCGACTGCGGGATCGTGTTGACGGGCGGGGGGTCCATGCTCTGGGGGATGGACACGCGCCTGCGGGAGGAAACGGGCTTGCCGATCATTACAGTGGACGACCCCCTCACCTCCGTGGTGTTGGGCGTCGGGAAGATCCTTGACGAACTCGATCTGCTTCGCAAAGTGAGTGTGATGTCCCAATACAGCAGTTCGCGGTAACGGGTGGCCCTGCCGGTGACATGATCTCGTTGCAATCGATCGCGGGAGGGAAGCGGGCTGTCCTCCTGTTGCTCGTCTTTCTGGCGGTCGCGCTGCTCCTCCTGCCGGAATCCCGCCAAGAATCCCTCATGGTAATCGGCCGGCCCATGGCCGCCGTCATCGCCGTGCCGCTCCGCGTCATGGAGGCGGCCAACCAGAAGATCGACACGACTGTGAACCGGTACTTGGCGCTGCAGCAATGGCGCGAGGAGAACCGGGCCCTCCGACAACATATCGCACACCTGCAGGAAGAGAACGCGCGCCTACGGGAGACGGCCGTGGCGGCCACCCGGCTGCACGACCTGCTCGAGCTGCAGGAGCAACTGCCCTATCCCACCGTCGCCGCCCAGGTGATCGGCCGGGACCCCACGAACTGGTACCGCAGCCTCGTCATCAACAAGGGCCGCAAGAACGGCCTAGCCGCCGATATGGGCGTGGTGACGCCGGCGGGCGCGGTCGGGCGCATCGTGAAAGCCTACGACCGCTTCGCCATCGTGCTGCTCCTCAACGACCTGAACAACGCAGTCACAGGGCTGGTGCAGCGTACGCGGGACGAGGGCATTGTGGAAGGCACGGAGAAGGGGCTCGCACAGATCAAGTACCTGCCCCTGCTCTCGACCGTGAAGGTCGGCGACCAGGTCGTCACGTCCGGCCTGGCGGGCGGGTTCCCGCGCGGTCTGCCGATCGGCACCATCACCAAGATCGAGCGGCGCGAGGCAGAGCTGTTCCTCTCCGCCGAGATCGCGCCGGACGCGGACTTCACGAAGATCGAGGAGGTGCTCGTCATCACCGCCCCGCGGGAGAGTGCGCAGCTCCCCGCCAACCCGTTCTCCTTCCAGCCAGCGGCCCCGGTCAAGCCCGCAGGAGAGCCTCGATGAAGGTCCTTGGCTACGCCGCGCTGATCCTGCTCCTCGTCCCGCTCCAGGTCGTCCTCGTCGACCGGATCAGTCTCTTCGACATCCGCCCGGACCTGGCGCTCGTGGCCGTCTGCCTGATCGGCCTGTACCGCGGCGAGATGGACGCGCTGCTGGCGGGAATCGCGATGGGATTCGCCCAGGACTTGTTCTCCGGCGGCGGACAGTGGAGCAACCTGTGCCTCAAGCCGATCATCGGCCTGATCGCCGGGCTCGCCAGCCGCAACCTGGTCAATCTGACCTGGCTCTTCGCCTTCGGCCTGATCTTGTGCCTGTCGGTCCTCTCCGGCACGGTCATGTACCTGCTGAAAGCCTATACGGGCCCCGGCGCGAGCTTCTTCCTCGCGGCCCGTGGCATCATCCTGCCCCAGGCCTGCTACGACGCGCTAGTGGGCCTCGCCCTGTTCAAGCTCCTGCAGCGCGGGCGGGCATCCCGCACGCCGCAGAGCGCGCTCAGCTATGAGTAAGTTCACCACACAGCACGAGGACTTCAGAAACCTGCAGCGCCGGCTGTTGTACCTGCGCACCGGCCTGCTGCTCTGCCTGCTGCTGCTCTCGGCACGTCTCTGGTACCTGCAGGTCGTCCAGGGCACCTATTACCACGAGCTCGCGGAACAGAACCGGGTCCGCACGGTGGACCTCAAGCCGGCCCGCGGGCTGATCTTCGACCGCCACGGCGAGTTGCTGGCCAACAACGTCCCTAGCTTCAACCTGTACCTCACCGTCGAGGACATCCGGGATCGGGAGGGCTTGGCTGCCGCGCTCGAGGACCTGATCGGGCTTCCCCGCGCCGAGACCATGAAGCGGCTGATCCAACAGGCCAAGTCATATGTCCCGATCCTGCTCAAATCCGGCCTGACCCTGCGCGAGGCCGCCCTCCTCGAAGGCCACCGGCTGGAGCTCACGGGCCTGCGGGTCCAGGCGGAGTCCCAACGGAACTACGTCCATGGGCCTCTGGGGAGCCACCTCCTGGGCTACGTCGGCGAGGTGTCGCCCGAGCAGCAGGAGGAGCCGGACTTCGCGGGTCTGGTCCAGGGCAGCATCGTCGGCAAGGCCGGCGTCGAGAAGACCTACGACCGCATGCTCCGGGGAAAGCCCGGCGAGAAGACCATCGAAGTGGACGCGCGGGGCAACGAACGGAAGACCGTGGCGGTGGTCGAACAGACTCCGGGCGAGGACCTCTACCTGAGCCTGGACCTGCGCCTCCAGCGCTTCGCCGAATCACTCCTGGGCGCCGAAGCCGGCGCGGTCGTCGCGCTGGATCCCCGGAATGGGGATGTGCTGGTGATGGCCAGCAGCCCGGCCTACGACCCCAATGTCCTCTCGCGTGGGCTCACGCCAGCGCTGTGGGAGCAGATCGCGTCGGATACGCGCCACCCGCTGACCAACCGGGCCATGCAAGGCCAGTATCCGCCCGGCTCCACGTTCAAGATCATGGTCGCCTCCGCCGCGCTCGAATCGGACAAGTGGTCCGCCGACACTCAGGTCCGCTGCACCGGCGTGTTCCCCTTCTCCAGGGGCCACGTGTTCAAGGACTGGAAGAGGGGCGGACACGGCGTGCTGGACATGTACCACGCGCTGGTCCACTCGTGCGACGTCTACTTCTACAACGTCGGCCATCGCCTCGGCATCGACACGATCGCCGAGACCGCGCGCCTGTTCGGCCTGGGGCAACCCACCGGCGTCGATCTGCCGTCTGAGCGCGCCGGGGTCGTACCCTCCACCGAATGGAAGCAGCGTGTGCGGAAAGAGCAGTGGTACCCCGGCGAGACCATCTCCGCCTCCATTGGGCAGGGCTACATAACCGTCACACCGCTTCAGATGGCCGTCGCGATCGGGGCCGTCTCCAACGGAGGGATGCTCTACCGGCCGCGGCTGGTCCGGGCCGTCCGGGAGCGTGCGACCGGGCGGCTCCAGGAGTATCCGTCGGTGGAACGCGGGCCAGTGCCGCTGCACGAGAGCACGCTCCATCTCCTGCAGGATGCGCTGCGGGAGGTTGTCCTGCACGGCACCGGCGGCCGGGCGCGCTCCCAGCTCGTCTCGATCGCCGGCAAGACAGGGACAGCGCAGACGGTGGGCGCGCGGGCCAGCCAGGTGAGCACCGACGAGGAGGGCATTCCCAAGCAGCTCCGCGACCACGCCTGGTTCGTGGCCTACGCGCCGGCCGAAGACCCCAAGATCGCGGTCGCCGTGCTCGTGGAGAACACCGGCCACGGCGGCACGTACGCCGCGCCGATCGCCAAGGCCCTGATCGAAGAATACTGGAAGGACTCGGACGTCGATGATCGACACCAGATCGCCGGATAGTTTTGAATGGCGGTTCGTTCTCGTGGCGCTGGGGATCCTCGCCTTGGGCGTGATCTCCATCTACAGCGTCTCCCCAAGCACGACGCCCAAGGGCCAGACCCCCCTCTATGCCAAACAGCTGACCTGGATCCTGATCGGCCTCGTGGCGTTCCTAGCGGCCGTCGCCATCGACTACCACAAGCTCGCCCGTCACGCTTACATCCTCTACGGATTCACCCTGGTCCTCCTGGCGCTCGTCCTGGTCACAGGCCGCGTCAGCCGCGGTGCCCAGCGCTGGTTCGCCGTGGGGCCCGTCGTCTTCCAGCCGTCGGAAGTGACCAAGCTGGTGCTGGTCCTCGTGCTATCGAAGTACTTCGCCGACGTGCAGCGCTTCGGTTGGATCCAGCGGGTGATCGTGCCTGGCCTGATCACCCTCCCTGGGCTCCTCTTGATCCTGAAGCAGCCGGACCTGGGCACCGCGATGAGCTTTACCTTCATCTTCGTCACAATGGTCCTGGTCGGCGGGCTGCACGCAAAAGCGCTCGGCCTCGGCGTGCTCTTCACATCCATGCTGTTTCCCTTCGCCTGGGAGCTCGTCTGGACGTCATTGCACGACTACCAGCGCGAGCGGATCCTGACCTTCTGGGACCCCACGACGGACCCAGGCGGCAGGGGGTATCACGCCCTGCAGTCCCGGATCGCGATCGGGTCGGGTGGCCTGCTCGGCAAGGGCCTCGACGAGGCTACGCAGAGCCGGCTCAAGTTCCTGCCCGAAGGCCATACGGACTTCGTCTTCGCGGTGTTCGCCGAGCAGTGGGGCTTCATCGGAGTCTTCGTGCTCTTCGTGCTCTTCGCGACCTTGATCTTCCTGGCCTCGGAGATCGCCTTCAAGGCCAAGGACCCGCTAGGGCTGCTCTTGGCGACCGGTATTCTGTCGATGGTGGGCTTCTGCCTGATGGTCAACGTGGGCATGACGATGGGGATCTTCCCGATCGTCGGCATCCCGCTCCCGCTGATGAGCTACGGCGGGACCACCACCGTGACCTCCATGGCGGCCC
>Ga0209158_1000081_pt1 | contig 68178 bp, 65 predicted proteins | sample GraSoiAngelo_140_FD_185897 | JGI IMG/M metagenome (GOLD analysis project Ga0209158, IMG submission 185897) | Grasslands soil microbial communities from the Angelo Coastal Reserve, California, USA - 14_0929_12_30cm (SPAdes) (version 2) | ecosystem: Environmental > Terrestrial > Soil > Grasslands ...
GGACACGAGGGGCGGGTGCTGCCGTACGAAGCGTTGGTGGCGCACCTGGGAAGGGGAGGCGCCGCGTCCGGGGTGTCGGCGGCCGACGAGGATCTCGACGCGTGCGGCGCGGTGCTGGCGCGCATCATCCCCGCCGGGTCGCTCGAGCAAATCGTCTTTCGCGTGGACGCGCTGCACACGCTGGAAGAGCGCAGCATCCCGGTGATCAACTCCCCGCGCACCATCGAGCGCACCGTCGACAAGCTGTGGACAACGGCACTGCTCGAGCAGGCGGGATTGCGCGTGCCCGAAACGGTGGTATGCGAGAGTCCGGACGCGGCGCTGGCGGCGTTTCGCGCGCTGGGCGACGTGATCGTAAAGCCGCTGTTCGGCTCGATGGGGCTCGGCATGGTGCGGGTGACCGACGAGGAGATGGCGTTTCGCGTGTTCCGCACGCTGGAAACGCTCCGGGGCGTATATTATGTCCAGCAGACGATCGATCACGCCGGCTGCGACGTGCGGGCCTTCGTGGTGGGCGGCCGCGTGATCGGCGCGATCGAGCGGAGCGCGCCCGGCTGGAAGACCAATCTCGCGCGCGGCGGGCGCGCACGGGCCGTGACGCTCACCTCCGCGCAGACGGAGCTGGCCCTCGCCGCAGCCCGGGCGGTGGGTGCGGACTATGCGGGCGTCGACCTCCTGCCCGCGCGCGACGGCACCGTGTACGTCGTGGAGGTGAACGGGATTCCCGGATGGCGCGGCCTGCAGGAAGCGACGTCGAGCGACGTCGCCGGAGCGATCGTCGAGCAGCTGCTCGAGCGCGTGACGGCGCGGTGACGCCCCGGCCGGCCCCGCAGGCGGCCGATGTGGCGGCTGCCGCGCAGCTCGCCTGCTTGCTCGAGGCGAGCGCCCCCAAGCCCGGTAACGTCTCTCCCTTTGCTTCCTTCCGCGACACGACGTACGAGGATTTTCTCGCGAGCGCCGCGGCGATCGGCCCGGCCCTCGCCCTGGCGGGCGAGCGAGCGCTCGGGGCCACGATCCGCGCGGCCGTCGAGGCCACCGCCCGGTGGGCGCCGTCCAATACCAATCTCGGCCTGGTGCTGCTACTCGCCCCGCTGGCCCGGGCCGAGCTCCGGCCGGGACCCGGGACCCTGCGAGCGCGGCTCACCGGCACGCTCGCCGACACCACCGTGGCGGACGCGCGGGACGCCTACGTGGCGATCCGATCCGCCGCGCCGGGGGGCCTGGGTCGGGCGAGCGAGCAAGACGTGGCGGGCACGCCGACCGTGACCTTGCGCGAGGCCATGGCGCTGGCGCGAGACCGCGATGCCATTGCCCGCGAGTACGCGAGCGATTTCGAGACGACATTCGAGATCGGCGCCCCCGGGCTCCGCCGCGCGCTGTCCGACCGGCTCGCGTGGCGGGACGCGATCGTAGAGGTCTATCTGACGCTCCTCGCCGCGTCACCCGACACCCTCATCGTGCGAAAGCTCGGTACGGATGCCGGCGTCACGGTACAGCGGCGCGCTCGCGCCGTGGTCGACGCCGGCGGCGTCCGCACGATGGCGGGCCGGGACGCCATCGCCGCCCTCGACCGCGAGCTCCGAGACGAGGCCAATACGCTGAACCCGGGCGCCACCGCGGACCTGACGGGCGCGGCCATCTACGTGGTGCTGCTGGAAGGAGGGTGGCATGGCCGGCCATAGGGAATTCAAGGTCGCCGTGACCAAAGACAATCTCGTCTTCGCCTCGGCCCACTTCATCACGTTCCCCGGGCATCGCTGCGAGAAGCTGCACGGCCACAACTACCGCACGCGCGTCGTCGTGGAAGGCGGGCTCGACCCCGAGGCCCACTACGTGCTCGACTTCTCGATGCTGAAAGCGCTGATGAAGCGGCTCACGGACGAGATCGACCACAGGGTCCTGCTCCCGCTCCAGAGCACGAAGATCCAGGTCCGCGAGGAGGGCGAGACCGTGCGCGTCGCCGTCGCCGGGCGGCCGCGCTACGTGTTTCCTCGCGAGGACTGTGCGCTCCTCCCTGTGCCCAACACGACCGTCGAGATGCTGGCGCAATATCTCGCTGGCCGGTTGTGCGCGGAGCTTGCATCTTCCGGCGGGGTCGCGCTGCGAGCGGTGGAGGTGGAGGTAGAGGAGAACTTCGGGCAATCTGCCACTTACCGCGAGTCGCTCGAGTGACCCGCGCGCCTCACGGCCGCGATGTCTTCCCGCCCGATCCTGCCGTCGTGCAGCGCCGTCGCCACCAGCGCTCCGTCGAGCCCAGCATGAGCGAGGTCCTCGAGATCGCGTGCCGTTCCGATCCCGCCGCCGGCGAGCAGCTCCACGTCGGGGAAGGTGCGCCGCAACACCTCCACCAGCACGAAGTCTACCCCGCGTCCGCTGCCGACGCGCGCGAGATCCAGCACGATGATCGTCCCCGCGCCCGCGGTGACGGCCGCGCGTGCGACCTCGAGCGGCGTGCCGGAGAGGGGGGCCTCCGCCAGCGGTGCGCCGTTCCGCAAGTCCAGCGAGAAGACCACGCGCTTCGGTCCGATCGCCCGGGCAACCAGGGCGAGCGCGTCGAACGACGGCAGCGTTTCGAGGCCCACCACCACACGCGCGGCCCCGCTCGCGACGAGCGCGCGTGCGCGCTCGGGCGTCGCGACGCCGGCGTCCACGAGCAGCCGGCAGCGGAGGGCGGCGAGCGCTCCCAGCAGCGCATGCTGCACCGCGCCACCGGCGAGGGCGTCGAGATCGGCGACGTAGCACTCGTCGCAGTCGAGGCTGTCGCGGTAGGCGCGCGCCAGGGCGAGGGGATCGCCCTCCGCACCGCCGGCGACGAGCCGCGAGCGAACCGGCGCGTACGTGTCGCGCTGGCCGCCGCGCGCCAGTACCGCGCGCCCCGCGCGCAGATCGAGCACGGGGATCACGCGCAATGAACGCCGTCCTGGGCTGGGATATCGGCGGCGTGAATACCAAGGCGGCGCGCGTCGCGGACGCACATGTGCTCGCCGCCCGCGCCGCTCCCTACGAGCTGCAGCGCGATCCCGCGGCGCTCGTCCCGCTGCTCACACACCTCGCCCACGACCTCGGCGCCGGACCCGCCGACGCCCACGCCGTCACCATGACGGCCGAGCTGTCGCAGCTGTTCCGCACCAAGCGGGAGGGCGTGGCGTTCGTCCTCGACGCCGTGACGGTCGCCTTTCCCGACGCCTGCGTGCGGGTCTGGAGCGTGGATGCCCGCTGGCGCACGCCGGCCGAAGCGCGCCGGGAGCCGCTGGCCGTGGCGGCGGCGAACTGGGCCGCCACGGCGCACCTGGTCGGACGCCAGACCTCCGACTGCCTGCTGGTCGACGTCGGGTCCACCACCACCGACATCATTCCGATACGGGGTGGCGCGCCGATGGCGCGTGGCCGGACCGATGTAGAGCGGCTGCGGGAGGGCGAGCTGGTGTACACCGGTGCGCTGCGCACGCCGGTCGAGGCGGTCGCGCCGACCGTGCCGGTGCGCGGTCACGAGACCAACGTATCGGCGGAGGGATTCGCGCTCGTGGGCGACGTGCACGTGTGGCGCGGAGAGCTCGCGCCCTCCGACTACTCGGTCCCGACCCCGGACGGACGCCCCACGACGAAACAGTTCGCCGGGGAGCGGCTGGCACGGGTCGTCTGCGCGGACCGGGAGATGCTCGACGAGACGGACATCGGTGTGATCGCGGATGCGGTGTGGGACGCACAGGTGACGCGCATCGCGGGAGCTCTGGTGCGGGCATGCGCGGGGCAGCCCGCGCTGACACGCGCGGTCGTCACCGGACTCGGTGAGTTTCTCGCAGCCGCCGCCGCCCGACGGGTCGGGCTCCAAGTCACGCACCTCTCCGACGCTCTCGGGCCGGCGGCGCGGCACGCCCCCGCGGCGGCCGTGGCGCTGTTGTTCCCGGCATGACAAGCGAGACCCCTGTGGTCCACACGGTCGTCAAGGTGGGCGGGGGACTGCTCGCCAAAGCCGGCGCCTTCGAGCTGGTGATCGAAGCCCTGACCGCGTTCAGAGCCGGTCGCCGGCTCCTGGTGCTTCCGGGCGGGGGTCCGTTCGCCGACGCGGTCCGGCAAATGTTCAAGCGGATCAAGATCGGCGAAGACGCGGCGCACTGGATGGCGGTGCTCGGGATGGACCAGTACGCGCACGCGCTCGCCGCTCGCCTGCCCGACGCCGCGCTGGTCGACGGCGATGGCGCGATCGCCGCAGCCCTCCAGGCCAACCGGCTCCCCGTGCTCGCGCCATACCGTTGGCTCCGGGCGGCGGATCCGCTCCCGCATTCCTGGGAGGTCACGAGCGACAGTATCGCCGCCTGGCTCGCGGGCCAGCTCCGCGCGCGACGCATCGTGTTGCTCAAGCCGGCGCACGCGGGCCCGAAAAAGCTCGTCGACGCGTACTTCCTACGCACGCTCCCGCACGGCGTGGAACATCTCATCGTAACGGCGGACGATCTCGGGCAGCTCGACGTCGCGCTCCGGGAGGAGCCCCCTCCCGACCGGCAGACGAGCGGGGGGCGGGGAGGGCGCCGCGCCGGCTGAGGCGCGGAGCGTAGCGACCCGGGGGCGCGATACCCGGCCCGTCCGTCCGCCGACGCACGCGGCGCCCCGCACGCCCACGAGATCGGCGCCGAGCGCGCGTGCCGGTGCGAAGTCGGGGCCGGAGAGGCTGCCGGCGAGGGCCGCGAACAAACCCGCCGCGTGCGCGGCGGCGACCCAAGCGGCCACCGACGCGACGGGCTGGATCGCGAACAGGGGCGCACCCTTGCTCGCGGTATCGAGCAGCACGCCCGCCGCGCCGGCGTCGGCGGCGATGCCAACGAGGCGCGCGGGCGCGAGGCTCTCCGCGTGCCGCCAGTCCGCATAGGCGACCGCCACCACCCGCGTTCCCCCGTCCGTCGCCGCCCGCTGGGCGGCAACGGCCAGGCGGCGCGCCCGAGCCTCGCTCGTGATGCCCGCGAAGCCCACCTTTACGAACGCGACGCCGAGCGAAGCCGCCGCGGCCACGCCGCCCGTCAGGGCTTTTTCGTCGGCGGCGTCCCCTAAGGCGGCACTGAGCGGACGCGCCCTGCCGACCACCGCCCGGATCGCCGCGAGCCGGTGCGGAGACACGGGACCCAGCGCGCCGTGACGGGGGTCTTTCGCGTCGATCACGTCTGCGCCGCCTAGCAGGGCGGCGCGCGCGTCGGCGGGTCCGGCAACGCTGATGAGAAGCTGCATTTCCGGCCGCTCCCTTGTGGCTGTCCCGAAACCGCCGGTAGGTTAGGCATTCGGAGGCACGATGTCAAAACAACAATCGAATGAAGTGGTGCCGGCGGACGGCGGTGCGGTCGACGCCCCGGGCGTGCTGTCGCTGGAGGGCAAGGTGGCCGTCGTCACCGGCGCGTCCAGCGGCATTGGGCGTGCAATCGCCCTGGCGTACGCGGCGGCGGGTGCGGACGTGGCGGTCACGTATCGGACGAACCGCCGTGGCGCGGACGAGACGGCCGACGGCGCCCGCGCCGCCGGCCGGCGCGCGGAGGCGATCCAGGCCGACGTGGCCGAGCAGGGCGATCTGGACGCGCTCGGGGAAATGCTGCGCCGCTCCTTCGGGCACGTGGACGTGTGGGTGAACAACGCGGGAGCCGACATCCTCACCGGCGACGCGGCCCGCCTGTCCCGCACCGAGAAGCTCGACCGACTCCTCGCCGTGGATCTGCGCGGCACGGTGCTCGCCTCCTGGAAAGCGGTCGAGGTGATGGACGCCCAGCCGCCCGCCTCGGGCGGCGTCATCCTGAACATGTCCTGGGATCATGTGCTCGGAGGCGGGATCAAGAGTGAGTACGCCCAGGTGTTCTGCGCCGCGAAGGGAGGGGTGTACTCCTTCAGTCGGGCGCTGGCGCATTCGGTCGCGCCGCGGATCCGCGTGAACGTGCTCGGCCCCGGCTGGATCGAGACGGCGTACGGGAGCGGGCTCGACCCGGCGGTGAAGCAACGCATCTCCGCGAGGATCCCGCTCGGACGCTGGGGCACACCGGAGGACATCGCCCACGCTGCGGTCTATCTCGCCTCCGACGCAGCCGCCTATGTGACCGGCCTGATGTTGATGATCAACGGCGGGGGCGTGGTCTAGCCCTCGTTAAGGAGACCGTTATGGCAGCGAAAGAACCGACCTACTCCGACGCGCAGATCGAGGCGAAGCTGAAGGACTTCCCGGGCTGGTGGTACGAGGACGGCTGGATCCGCCGCAACTACAAGACGGACGGCTGGCCCACCACGCTGATGCTGGTGAACGCGATCGGCTACATCGCGGAAGCGGCTTACCATCACCCCGACCTGTCCGTCACCTGGGGGCGGGTCATCGTGAAGCTGCAGAACCACGCGGCGGGCGGCATCACCGACAAGGACTTCGAGCTCGCCCGCAAGATCGAAGAGGTCGCCCTGTGGCGCCCCAAAGGCGGCGCGCTCGAGGGGACGCCCAACAAGTTCGTGCGCTCGGGCGACCCACGGTGACGGTCGGTGCGGCGGTGGGCGCGCCGCGCCGCGTGGTGTTCGTCACGGGGAAGCTCGCCGAGCCCGCGCTCCGGCGGACCATCGCCGCGATGGCTCCGGCGTTCGCGTGGGAGGTGGCTGTCATGAAGATCACGGTCGCCGCCCTGATGACGACCCCGTGGATCGCGCGGTTTCTCGAGGTCCCGGCCGGTACGGACCTCGTGCTGATCCCCGGGTTGTGCGAGGGCGACCCCACGGTGATCGCGCAGCGCGTGGGGGTCCCGGTCGAGAAAGGACCGAAGGACTTGCGGCAGATCCCGGAATACTTCGGGCGTGCCGCCCTCGCCCGCGACTACGGAGGCTACGACATCGAGATCGTGGCCGAAGTGAACAATGCGCCGCGCCTCGCGCGCGAGGCGATCCGCCGGGAAGCGGAGCACTATCGCGCGAGCGGGGCCGATGTGATCGACATCGGCTGCACCCCCGGACGCGAGTTCCCCGCCCTGGGCGAGGTGGTGCGCGAGCTGGTGGGCGAGGGGATACGGGTGAGCATCGATTCGTTCGACGCCGGCGAGATCCGCGCCGCCGTGGCGGCGGGCGCGGAGCTGGTACTGAGCGTCAACGGGTCCAACCGCGAGGTGGCGCGCGAACTGGCAGGCAGCAAGGCGCGCGTGGTTGTGATCCCCGATTTCGGCCAGGGGCTCGAGACGCTGGAGCCGAGCGTCGCCGCGCTCGAGCAGTGGGGGGTATCCTACCTCATCGACCCGGTCATCGAACCGATCGGGTTCGGGTTCATGCGCTCGCTCGAACGGTACGCGGAGACGCGCCGGCGCTACCCCGGCGCGCCCCTCTTCATGGGGGTGGGCAACATCACCGAGCTCACCGCCGCTGACACCACGGGCGTGAACGCGCTGCTCGTCGCCGTCTGCCAGGAGCTGGGCGTGCGCGCCGTGCTGACGACCGAAGTGATCCCGTGGGCGCGCGGCGCCGTGCGGGAAATCGACATCGCCCGGCGGCTCATGTATCACGCGGTCACCCACAAGACGCTCCCCAAAGGAGTGGACGACCGGCTCGTGACGGTGAAGGACCCGACAATGCTCGTGTACGCCGAAGCCGAGCTGCGGGAGCTCCAGCGCGCCGTCACGGACCCGAACTTCCGCATTTTCACCGATCAGGACACGATCACGGTGTTCAACAACGAGCGATTCGTGCGGGGCACGGACATCCACGAGATCTTCGCCCAGCTCGGGGTGGACGAAGCGAGCCACGCGTTCTACCTCGGGCGCGAGCTCATGAAGGCGAAGCTCGCCATCACCCTGGGGAAGACGTACCGGCAGGAGGGCGCGCTGCAGTGGGGCTACCTCACGCCGCCGGACGATCGCGGGCCCGAGCATGTGAAGCTGACGCAACGCTCGGCGCGGTCGCGCGCGCACGCCGGGCGCGCCAAGGGGAGTCGTTGAGCGGCGCGGCACCGCTGGTCCATGAGCTCGTGCCCGCCCCGGACCCGCTCGACACATGCGCGCGTTTCCAAGACTTGCCCTTTCTTCTGTTCCTCGACAGCGCTACCGATCCGGAGCACCTGGGGCGCTACTCGTTCCTCGCGGCCGACCCCGTCACGGCAGTGCGCTCCAAGGGACTGCTCACCCAGCAGCTCGTGGAGGGGAAATGGATCCGCGTCGCGGGGGACCCGCTGGCGCATGTTGGGACGCTCGTGGCGTCACACGCGGCCGCGCCGGTGGCGGAACTGCCGCCGTTCCAGGGCGGCGCTGCGGGCTACGTCGGATACGACTGGGGCATGATGCTCGAGCGGGTCCCACGGCCGCGCTACGACGATCTGGCCGTGCCCGACCTGCTGCTCGGTCTGTACGACTGGGTGATCGCGTGGGATCACCCAGCCGGACGGGCATGGGCCATTTCAACGGGGATGTCCGAGCGGGGAGCGGCTCGTGAGCGGCGCGCGGCTCAGCGGCTGGCGTTCGTGAAGGATCGGCTGGCCCGGCCGGGCGCGGGGGGGCTCCCTGCGCGACAAAAAGACGCAGTCGCTCCGGGAGCCCCCCCGCGCCCGGCTCGACGCTCGGCCGCTCCATCGTATCCGGTGCCCGGTGTCCCGGGCGTCCGGTCCAATTTCACGCGCCAGGGCTACCTCGATGCGGTCGGCAGGGTGATCGAGTACGTGTTCGCAGGCGACATCTTCCAGGCGAACCTGTCACAGCGGCTCGAAGCCCAGCTCGTCGGCACACCGCTCGATCTGTACCGGCGGCTGCGCCATCGCAATCCGGCGCCGTTCTCCGCCTACCTCGACTTCGGCGACCTGGTGGTGGCGAGTTCGTCCCCCGAGCGCTTCCTGCGGGCCGAACCCGGTGGCCGGGTCGAGACGCGGCCGATCAAGGGGACGCGCCCCCGGGGACTCTCCCCTGAGCATGACGCGGCACTCGCGCGCGCGCTCCTCGAGAGCGACAAGGATCGAGCCGAGAATGTGATGATCGTGGATCTCCTGCGGAACGACTTGTCGCGCGTGTGCCGCGCGGGAACCGTGCGCGTGCCCGAACTGTTCGCGGTCGAGCACTACGCCACGGTCCACCACCTCGTCTCCACGGTCGTGGGTGACCTCGCGCCGGAGCACGACGCGGTGGACCTGGTGCGAGCCGCGTTCCCTGGCGGCTCGATCACCGGTGCTCCCAAGGTCCGCGCGATGCAGATCATCTCGGAGCTCGAGCCCACCCAGCGCGCCACGTACTGCGGCTCCATCGGCTACCTCTCCCTCTCGGGCGCGCTGGACACGAGCATCGTGATCCGCACCTGTCTCGTACTCGGTCGCGACGTGTACTTCCAGGTCGGCGGCGGCATCGTCGCCGATTCCGACCCCGAGCAGGAGTACCACGAAACGCTCGACAAGGCCCGCGGCCTCATTGCCGCCCTGGTCCCATGATCCTGCTGATCGACAACTACGACTCGTTCGTCTACAACCTGGCCCGCTACGTGCGCGAGCTGGGGGAAGACACCGTGGTACGACGCCACGACGCCACGTCGCACGAGGAGATCGAGCGACTCCGGCCTTCGCATATCATTATCTCTCCGGGGCCCTGCTCTCCCGGCGAAGCGGGGATCTCCACGGACGTGGTTCGGCGTTTCGGCTCGAACACGCCCATCCTCGGCGTGTGCCTGGGGCACCAATGCATCGGGGCCGCCTACGGTGCCGGCATCGTGCGCGCCGGGCGTCCGATCCACGGCAAGGCGTCCCGGATTCACCACGACGGGCGGGGCCTGTTCGCGGGTCTCCCGAACCCGTTCTCGGCGGCGCGCTACCACTCGCTCGTCATCTCCCGCTCGGGGCTTCCCGCCGAGCTGCGCGTCTCCGCCAGCGCCGAAGACGGAGAGATCATGGCGGTCGAGCATGTGCGCCACCCGGTGATCGGACTGCAGTTTCATCCCGAGTCGGTGCTCACCGAGTACGGCTACGTCCTCCTCGACCGTTTCCTCCACGGCGCGGCGGCGCGCCTCGAGGATCTGCCGGGCCGCGCCGACGGCGTCGGAACCGCGAGCCCCGCGCCGCCCGGCCCTGCCGCCCGCGCCGTTGTTCCGCCCCCGGCCGAGCTGGTCCGGTGATTATCGAGTCCGTGCTCACGACGATGGACGCCCCCGGAGCGATCAACTTCGCCCCCATGGGCGTCGAGTGGGGAGAGGAAGAGATCGTGATCAAGCCGTTCCTCGAGACCACGACGTACAGGAACCTCGAGGCGACCCGCGTGGCCGTGGTCAACCTCACCGACGACGTCATGGTGTTCGCGCAAGGAGCGATCGCGAACGTGCAATTTCCGGCCGTCCCGGCCGCCCTGGTGCGGGGCGTGGTGCTCGAAGCGGCCTGCTCGTGGCGCGAGGTCGAAGTGCGGGCGCTGGACGCGACCCCACCCCGGGCGCGGATCGTGACTCGCGTGGTGCACCGCGGCACACGGCGCGAGTTCCTGGGCTTCAACCGCGCCCGCCACGCGGTGCTCGAGGCCGCGATCCTCGCGACCCGCACTCACTTTCTTCCAGCGGACCAGATCCGCGCGGAGTTTGCGCGACTCCAAGTGATCGTGGACAAGACGGCCGGGCCGCGTGAGCTGGAAGCGATGGCGCTGCTCAGCGAATATGTCCGCACCGCCCGGGAGGCCGCGCACGCATGAGCGAAGCGGTGTTCGTCGAGGCGCCGGCGCGGCTGCATTTCGGCGTGCTCGACCTGCGGGGCGACTTGGGGCGGCGCTTCGGCGGGATCGGCGCCGCGGTGCCGGCACCATCGCTCCTGCTCGAGGCCCGCCCCGCCGCGGAGCTCAAGGCAGAAGGGCCCGATGCGGCCCGGGCGCTCGAGTTCGCCCGCCGGTTCGCGCAGCACCACGGTCTGGACCTGCGGCTCCACTTCTGCCTGCATCGGTCGATTCCCGCCCACGCGGGGCTCGGCTCGGGGACGCAGCTCGGGCTCGCCGTGGCGCGCGCGAGCGCCGAGTTGTCCGGGCTGCCGACGGACGTGACATCGTTGGCGCGCGCGGTGGACCGCGGGCGCCGCTCGGGCGTCGGCACATGGACATTCGCCTACGGAGGCTTCGTGCTGGAGGGCGGGCGGACGCCGGGGGGTGCAGACCGCGTCGCCCCGCTCCTGGCGCGGCTGCCGTTCCCCGACACGTGGTGCGCGGTGGTCGCCGTGCCGCGGGGCAAGCCCGGGCTCGCGGGCGACGACGAGGCGGCGGCGTTCGCCCGGCTGCCGTCGCCCAGCGCGCGCGATGTAGAGCGGGTTTCGCATCTCGTGTTGATGCAGCTGCTCCCCGCGCTCGCCGAAGCCGATTTGGCAGGGTTTGGGACCGCGCTGGGCGAAGTCCAGCACATCACGGGCGGCTGGTTCGCGTCCGCCCAAGGGGGGGTGTTCGCCCCGGGGGAGACGGAGCAGCTCGTCGAGCGGCTGCGGGCGTGGGGCGCGGCGGGCGTCGGGCAGAGCTCATGGGGACCCGCCGTGTACGGCATCGTGGGGGATGCGGGCGCGGCGCGAGCGCTGGCCGAGCGCGTGCGTGGGGTCATGGGCCCCGGCGGCAGCGTATACCAAGGCGCCTTCAGCGTGGGCGGCGCGCGCGTGTGGCGCGAGGCCGGCGACGTTTCAAGCTGAAAGCCGGGTTTTTCCGGCCTGATTGACAGTGGCGTGCACCGGGGATATAACCTCTATCCCCAACAGCAGTCCCGGTGTGGAGGAGTCGACGATGGTTGTCGCCTGTCGGGAACGCGGGCCACCGGACCTCGTGCGGGTCTCCGGATTCTGACGGGCAAGAGATGCGTAGGCCTTTTTTTCACACCCTCATCCTCAACATGAGGTCAGCTATGAACCGCTTCAAACTGTGGTCCGGTGGACTCGCGACGAGCCTGATGGTGCTCGTCACGGCGTCCGCCGTCGCCCAGGGCACGGGAGAGTGGACGATGACGGGTCGGACTCCCGACCTGCAGCGTTACAGCCCGCTTGCCCAAATCAACAAGGCGAACGTGAAGAACCTCAAGGCCGCCTGGACGTTCTCGACCGGCGTTCTGAACGGCCATGAAGGGAACCCGCTGGTCATCGGCACCGTGATGTACGTGCACAGCGCGTTCCCGAACATCGTGTTTGCGCTTGATCTCACCAAAGAAGGCGCACCGATGATCTGGAAGCACAACCCAAGCCAGCCGGCCGAGGCGAAGCCGATCGCCTGTTGCGATCTGGTGAACCGCGGCCTCGCCTACCATCCGAGCGGCAAGCTGTTCATCGAGCTGCTCGCCGGCGATCTGCTGGCGCTGGATGCGAAGACGGGCAAGCAGCTGTGGCGCGTGCCGAACGCCGATTACAAGACCGGCTCGACCATGACGAATGCGCCGATCGTGATCAAAGACATCGTGATCGCGGGCATCTCGGGCGGTGAGTTCGGCGTGCGCGGTCGCGTGACGGCGTACGACGTGAACAGCGGCAAGGAAGTATGGCGGGCGTATTCGACGGGCCCGGACGCCGACGTGAAGATCGTCGGTGACGCCAACCCGAACTATGCGTCGCACCGCGGCAAGGACCTCGGCGTCAGCACGTGGCAGGGCGACGAGTGGCAGCACGGCGGCGGGACCACGTGGGGCTGGTACTCCTACGATCCGACGCTGAACCTGTTCTACTACAGCTCGGGCAACCCGGGGACGTGGAACCCCGATCAGCGGCCCGGCGACAACAAGTGGTCGATGACGATCTTCGCCCGTAACCCGGACAACGGGGAGGCGAAGTGGGCGTACCAGATGACGCCGCACGACGAGTGGGACTACGATGGCGTCAACGAGAACGTCCTCGTCGACCTGACGATCGGCGCGAAGCCGGTGAAGGCGCTGGTGCACTTCGACCGCAACGGCTTCGGCTACACGCTCGATCGGACGAACGGCAAGGTGCTCGTGGCCGAGCCGTACGGCCCGGTCAACTGGGCGTCGAAGATCGATCTCTCGACGGGGCTTCCGGTCCGCAACGCGCAGTACGGGACGACCTCCAAGAAGAATACCGAGGGTATTTGTCCCGCCGCGATCGGCTTCAAGGATCAGCAGCCATCCGCCTTCTCTCCGCAGACCAAGCTCTTCTACGTCCCCACGAACAACATCTGCATGGACTACGAGGGCGTAGAGGTGAAGTACTCGGCCGGCCAGCCGTATGTCGGCGCGATCGTGCGCATGTTCCCGGGCCCGGGCGGTAACCGCGGCCGGTTCATCGCGTGGGATCCGACCACCGGCAAGGTCAAATGGGAGGTCAAGGAGAACCTGGCGGCCTACGGCGGCGCGCTGGCTACGGCCTCGGGCATCGTGTTCTACGGCACGATGGAAGGCTGGCTCAAGGCGGTCGATGCGACCACCGGCACGCTGCTGTGGAAGTTCAAGGCGCCCTCCGGGATCATCGGCAACCCGATGACCTACCTGGGGCCCGACGGCAAGCAGTACGTCGCCGTGCTCTCCGGAGTGGGTGGCTGGGCCGGGGCAGGTGTGGCACTCGGCATCGGCCCCGAAGATCCGACCGCCGCGCTCGGCGCGATCGGCGCTTTCGGTGACTACATCAACATCAGCAACGCGGGCGGCACGCTGCTCGTGTTCGGGTTGTAAGCAGTCGAAGGGTAACACCAATCGCAGTAGGCAGATGCGTCGGGCACCCGGTGCCGGAGCGAACGCGCTCCGGCACCGGGTGTAGTACTTGGCCACCCCATTCACCTTCTGACGGACCCGCAGGGAGCATGCATGCATTCCACACGAAATAGGCTCGCGGGGGCGCTGCTCGTCGCCTCCGCCGGCGTGGCACTCATGGCCAGCGGGCAGGGCCGGGCGCCTTCGGACCTGCGGGTCTGCGCCGATCCGTACGACATGCCCTTTTCCAACAACCAGGAGGAGGGATTCGAAAACAAGATCGCCCACCTCGTCGCGCGAGACCTCAATGCGACCGTGATCAATTACTGGTGGCCCAGCCGCCGCGGCGTGCTGCGAAACTCCATCCTCGGCGGGTTCTGCGACGTCATGATCCAGGCCCCGGTGGGCCTCGACCCCGTGGCGACGACGAAGCCCTATTACCGCTCCACCTACTACTTCGTGTACCGCGCCGATCGCGGACTCCAGTTGCGCTCGCTCGACGACACGATCTTGAAGCACCTGAAGATCGGCGTGAACATGATCGGCTACGACTACACCAATACGCCCCCGGCGCACGCGCTCGGCGCCCGCGGCATCATGGGCCTGGTGGGGTTCGGGAACTTCCTCAATCCCGATCCCAAGGCCGACCACCCCGAAGACATCGTGCATGCGGTGGCCCGGGATTCGATCGCCGTGGCCGTCGTGTGGGGACCCCTGGCAGGTTATTGGGTCAAGCGCGAGCCCGTTCCGCTCACCATGGTCGCGCTGCCGGATACCGACGCCGTCTCCGGGATGCGGTTCGCGTTCGACATGGCGATGGCCGTGCGGCACCGTGATAAGGCCCTCCAGGCGACGCTCGACTCGGTGATCGACCGCCGACGCCCGGAGATCACGGCGATCCTCGAGCAGTACAGTGTACCGATGATCCAGATGCATCCGTAGCGGCGCTGCGCCGGCGGGAACCGTACAGCCAACGAGGGGGACGGGACGTGAGGACGAAGCATTTCGTGCGGGGAGGTCTGATTGGCGCCTGGATCACGGCCGCGGCGCTCATCGCGTGGGCACCACGCGCCCGGCAGGCCGGCGCGGCCGCGGCCGCGCCGCGGGACACCGTGCGGGACAGCCTGCTGGTGTCGGATTCCATCTACCAGGGGTGGAAGTGGTGGCACGTCTACTGCTACCGCTGCCACGGCGAGGACGCCATGCGCCCCATCCTTCCGACCGCGCCCGACCTCCGCTGGGCCGTAAGCCCTAGTGGCGCCAATTTTCCGCGCGACAGCTTCTTCAACACCGCCTGGAACGGCCGGCCCGCGAAGGGCATGCCGGCGTGGAACGTGCTGCTCGATTCCGCGGCGATTCAGGAGATCTACCAGTACGTGAAGGCCCGGAGCGACGGTTGGCTCAAGCCGGGACGGCCGCACCGGCTCTCCGACCTGCAGAACAAGACCAAGAGTCCGTGATCGGGCGGGGCGGGAGGCTGTTGGGGCTCGTCGTCGCTGTGCTGGCGGCGAGCGCTCTGCCCGACCTCGGTCACGCGCAGGCATCGCTCACCCGCGAGCAGGTGCTCGCGGCGCTCGATCGCGCCACCCCCCAACAGCCCGCCGATTTCACCGGGAAAGACCTCTCCGGGCTGGACTTGTCGGGCGTCGATTTCAAGCGTGCCAATCTTACAAAGTGCCGCTTGGCGCGCGCCAAGCTGGCGAAGGCGCAGCTCTCGTCCGTCACCCTCACCGACGCGGTCGCGACCGAGGCCGACTTCACCGCCGCGAACCTGGATGTAGCCGTGGCTTACCGCGTCGACTTGCGACACGCCATCCTGCGCGACGCGAGTATCTTCGCCGTCATCTTGTACGATGCCGATCTCTCCGACGCGGACCTCTCGGGCGCCCGTTTGATCGGGCCGATGAGCAACGCCAAAGCGCAGCGCGCGAGATTCATCAAAGCCAACCTGGGCGCGGATCCCGGAAACCAATCGATGGGTATCATGCGCGTCGATGCCGGCGGCGTGGATTTCAGCGGCGCGGACTTCACCGGCGCGAATCTGCGCAAGGTGCTGCTCGTCCGGGCGGACTTGAGCGGCGCCGATCTCACGGATGCCGACGTAACCGGTGCCGACCTGACCGGGGCGATCCTCAAAGGCGTCCGGGGGCGCGACCGCATCCGGGGGCTCGATAAAGCACTGCACGTCGACCAGGCGATCTTCAACGACTGACCCGGACGCTCGATTGACCACGATGACCCGCTGGCGGCGCGCTGCCGCCCTGACAGCACCTCTCCTCCTGCTGAGCGTCTTCGGCGCGGGCTCGCGCGAGCCGCAGCTCTACGTGAGCAACGAAATTCCCAACACCATCGCCGTCGTCTCGCCGCGCACCAACGCCGTCGTCGCCACCATCCCAGTGGGCCAGCGCCCGCGCGGCATGGCGTTGAGCCCCGACCGCCGGACGGTGTACGTCGCCCTGGGGCAGGACGACGCCCTCGGCGTCGTGGACGTGGCGAGCGGCAGGATGACGCGCACGATCCCTGCGAACCGTGACCCCGAGCTCGTGGTGCTGAGTCCCGACGGCAAGGTTGCCTACGTATCGAACGAGGAGATCGCGCACGCGTCCGCGATCGACGTCGCGAGCGGCAAGACGCTGTTCTCGACCCCGGTGGGTGTCGAGCCCGAGGGCGTGGCCATCACACGCGACGGCCGGAAGTTCTACGTCACCGCGGAGACGAACAGCACCGTGTCCGTGCTCGACGCGAAGACCGGGCGTCTGCTGCACACCCTGCACGCGGGCGACAACCCCCGCACCGTCGCCTTGACCCCCGACGGCGCTCGTGCCTGGGTGTCGGCCGAGGCGGGCGGCAATGTCACGATCATCGACGTCGCCGGCGACAGCGTGGTCGGACAGTTCCCGATCCGCGACGGCAAGACCAAACCGGTGCGCATCGCGTTCAGCCCTGATGGGCGGCTCGCCTACATCACCGAGGGGGCGGCCGCGAGTGTGAGCGTCGTCGACGTCACTCGCCGGACGGTGATCGACTCGATCGTGGTAGGGCGCCGGCCCTGGGGGATCGCGTTGTCGCCCGACGGACGATGGCTCTACACAGCCGATGGGCGGTCCAACACTGTCTCTGTGATCGACACGGGGATTCGCAAGGTGATCGCGGCCATCCCGGTGGGCGAGCGGCCCAACGATCTGCTGTACATCCCCTAGCCGAGCGGCACGCGCGCCAGCCACGACCCGGGCCGATGGGCTCGCACCCAGCCGTCCACCCCCCACACCCGGCCAGCGCGAGTCGCCAGAATCACTACCAGGGTCGTGATCAGCATATAGTGGAAGCCCTGCTGCGCCGAGCCCTGCCACTGCACCGCCAGGCCGTAGTTCACGACGAGCACGAGTCCGATCGCCGCCGCGAGCGTCGTGCAGCCTCCGAACACGAGCCCCAAACCGACCGCGGCCTCGCCGAACGCCGTGAGCTGGGCGTAGACGTGACTGTTCGGGACCACGGTGTTCAAGAGGAATTCCTTGAAGAACCCGATCGGATTGCCCTCCGCATACTTCGTGACGAGGATCGGCATGACGTGCAGCCAACGATCTGACGCGGTAGGCACGGGCAGGAAGCCCCAGGCGAGTGTCACGCTCAGCTTGGTGAAGATGCCCTTCGCGAACCACACGCCGACGGCGATCCGGAGCACCGCCAGCCAGCGTTCGGGAGAGCGCATCGCGAAAGGGGGAGCCGTGCCCGCCTGGACATCCATCCGCTCGTATCCTCCTCGGGTGGAAAAAGCCGGGCGGCGGTCCTTGCGCGAGCGGCCGCCGCCCTGTAGGAGATTCCCAATCTAGGCTAATTGGTCACGGGATGGCACCGACGGCGCGTGCCACATTCAGGCGACCTTTGCCGTAGAACGGGGTCGTGCCGTTACCGGCCACGTTGTCGGCCGATTGCTGAATGCGTGCCTTGATCTGGCTCGGGTTCCGACCGAGGGTGGACACGAGCAATGCGGCGGTGCCCGCCACGTGCGGGGCGGCCATGCTGGTGCCCAGCGCGCCAATGACGGGAAGGGTACACGGGACCGGCACCGTAACGCCGCGATTTGTCCGCGCGACCATCGTCCCGCTGCACGCCGCCCACACCGCCGTCTGCCGACCGGCCGGGAGCGTGAGCGGCGGACCGAAGGAGCTGTTGCCGCCCGGCGCGGCGACGTTGATAGCGGAGCGCCCGAAGTTTGTGTAATACGCGGGCGCGTCCACGTCCGTCCACGGCCCCGTGCGCCGGTCCGGGTTCGTCCCTGGCTGGAGGTTGCCGGTGGCGTCGGTCGTCGGACCGGTGGCCGCTACACAGATGACCGACGGCGTATTGCAGAATGTCGAATAGGTGTTGCCGTCGTGGTCCAGATCGGCGGCGGAGTTCCCCGCAGAGACGACGACCGTGACTCCCTTGCTCCGTGCGTAGTTGAAGACTTTGTCGAGCAGCCCGACGAAGCGCCCGTTCCCCGCCTTGGTGAACGCGCCACCGAGGCTCATGTTGATGACGTCGGCCCCATTGTTGGCCGCGTAAATTACGCCGTTGAGGATCGAGCTAAAGGGACACTCGTTGATATAGCCACACACCTTCACGGCCACCAGCGTCGTCCTCGACGTGATACCCGCCGCCCTCACGGCGTTGCTGCTCACGGTAGCGCCGGTGTGGGTGCCATGGAAAAGCAGGTCGGTGATGAGCAGGCGCGTCGGGAACAATTTCCGCACCGTGTCCGCCTCGGTGAACGGCACGATCAGCGTGTCCCTCCCGACGATCACCTGGCCGAGGAATGTCCCGGTGAGGTCGCGCGAGCGGGTCAGGTCCACCAACCCCACGACGTCGTCGTGGAGATAATCGATTCCGCTGTCGAGCATGAAGACGGTGACGGCCGAGGAGCCGAGGAAAGCGTGCGCCCAGGCGACGTCGGCTTGGACCGCTTTCATGTTCCATTGGCGACGGAAAAAGCCAGCACTTGCGGGAGCGGCACTGCTCTGCACACCAGCACCAGCCGGCGCTCCCCCCTCGTTGACCAGTAGCGGCACGTCAAGGGGGATCGACTCGTCGACGTCCACCGCCTGAATCCCCTTCCCGGCGGCCAGCTTGGCGGACGCGCCTCCCTGGAGGCCGCTGACTGCGGCCAGGCCCGAGCCCGGCGAAACCCACAGCACCTTCCCGCCCAGTGCCGTTACCTGTGCGGCGAAGTTCGTCGGCAACGAGCCGCTGAAGGAGACGATGTGACGGCCCGTGCCGCTGGACATGGCAGCGGCTGCGACGGCCGAAGCAGAGAGTTGCGGCGCCCCGCCGGCCGACGGCTCGGACGGGAGAGGAGCGCGCGCGTCGTATGCGCACGCTGCTGCCGCCACCAGTCCAAGCGTGGCAAATCGCGGAACTGACCATGTACATGACACGGAGCGCCTCGCGGCAACGGGGGACGGAAAACATGGCGCCGATTCTCAGGGTGAGCAAGCAGGACTGTCGACACGCGGTCGCTGCAAATGTCAGGACTGCGTCAGGCCGACGGTAGAGTCACTTTCCCACGCAAAAGCTCGCGAACACGCGATCGAGCACGTCATCGGGCGTGACCACGCCGATCAGGTCGTCCAGCGCTCCCACCGCGGCGCGCAGGTGCGTCGCGGCCGCGGCTGCGTCCACCCCGCTCCCCCGGGCAGCGTGGAAGGCGTCGACCTCCGCGAGGGCGCTCTCCAGCGCGCTGCGATGGCGTGCGCGCGTCACCACGGGCTCCACGTCGCCCACCGCGAGCAAGCGGCCGAACGCGACTTCCGCGAGCCGACGCTTCAAGTCGGCGAGGCCCTCCCCCGTCACCACTGAGACGGCGACGGACGGTCGGACGGTCGGTCCGTCGGACGGTGGCTCCACGTCGACCTTGGTGCGCACGAACACGATCGGGGCGGTGACCTGGGTGAGGAACCGATCGCGCTCCCGATGGTACCGCTCCCCGCTCCCCGGGACCGTCAGGGACTCCTTTAGGGCTCCCGGCTCCTCGCAGAACAGCACCAGATCCGCCGCCGCGAGATACTTGCGGCTCACTTCGATGCCCAGCCGCTCGACGCGATCGTCGCTCTCCCGCAGTCCCGCGGTGTCCACGAGCCGAAACGGAAAGCCCTCGAGCACCGCGTGCGCCTCGACCGCATCGCGCGTCGTGCCTGGGACCTCCGTCACGATCGCGCGCTCCGTGCCGAGCAGCGCGTTGAAGAGCGACGACTTGCCCGCGTTGGGGCGTCCGGCGATCACGAGCAGCGCCCCCTCCCGCAGCCGCTCTCCCTCGGAGGCCGTGTCGAGGAGCCGGGCGATCCGGTCGCGCGCCTCCCGCCACGCGCGTACCACCCGCTCCGGCGCAACCGGGCCTTCGTCCTCGTCGGGGAAGTCGATCTCGTAGGCGAGCAGCGCCTCGAGCTCGAGCAGTTTGGTGCGGAGCTCGTCGAGCCGCGTCGACAGGCCGCGATCGAGCTGGTGCAACGCCCGCCGCGCTTGCGCGGACGAGCCGGCGTCGATCAGATCGGCGGTCGCCTCGGCCTGCAGCAGATCGAGCTTGCCGTTCAGCACCGCCCGCCGCGTGAACTCTCCCGGTCGGGCCGGCCGCGCTCCGGCGACCATCAACGCCGCGACCGCAGCCGCGGGGACGAGCAGCCCGCCGTGGGTCGAGAGCTCGACCAGGTCCTCTCCGGTGTAGGAGCGGGGCCCTGGAAAGCACGCGGCGAGCGCATCATCCACCGGCGCGCCGGTCGCCGGATGCACGACGTGGACGCGGCGGACGGTGCGAGGCGGGTCGGGGTGAAACGGGTGCAGGGCGCGCGCGGCGACATCGAACGCCCCGCGCCCCGACAGGCGGATCAGGGCGAGAGCGGAGCGACCCGGGGGCGTGGCGAGGGCGACAATAGGATCAGACAGCACGCATCCCGCTTCCCGCCTCCGGTTACGTTCGCTTCCCCTGGTCCCGCAGGCGCCGCTGCGCGATCAAGTACTGCTGCGGGATGCTGAAGATGTTGCTCACGGCGTAGTACAGGTTCAGCCCGGACGCGAAGTTCAGGAACAACAGCGTCAAGAACGCCGGCATGAAGTACAGCATCATCTTGGTCTGCGGGTTCGGCGGTACCCCGATTTGCCCGACCTTCGACAGAACGAACATCGAGAGCCCCATCACGATCGGAATGATGTAATACGGATCGGGGCGCGACAGGTCGGGCAGCCACAAGAACGGCACGCCGCGAAACTCGATGGTGTTCGCGAACACGAAGAACAGCGCGAACAACACCGGCATCGGGAGGAGCATCGGCAGACAGCCGCCGAACGGGTTGACGTTGTGCTCCTTGTAGAGTTTCATCATCTCGCGCTGCAGCCGCTCGGGCTCGTTCTTGTAGCGATCCTGGATCTGCTTCAAGAGCGGCGCGACCGCCTGCATCCGGATGCTCGACTCCATGGCGCGCTGATTGAGCGGCCACAGGAGCAGCCGGACCAGGATGCCGAAGATGATCAGCACCCAGCCGTATGCGAGCCGCAGCTGGTCGTGCATCCAGATCAGGATGTTCACGACCAGCACCGACACGGGCTGGATGATCGGCTGCAGGAACCCGCCGTACGGATTGGCGTCGTCCAGGTCGTGACCGAGCTGCGACAGGCGCCGATACTCGAGGGGCCCGACGTACACCTGGTAAGCAAACTCGCCCGCGGGGGGCACGGGCAGCGTGACGGCCACGGCCGCCCGCGTCGCCACCGCCGAGCGGCCGAACAACGACGAGGCCGACGCGGTGCGCGGGCCGCCCTCCACGATCGCGGCGCCGAAGCGCGGCTGGTTCTCCTCGACGGCGAGCGCCGCGATGAAGAAATACTTCGACTTGACGCCGGCCCACTCGAACGGCCCGTCCAGGATCTTGCGCTCATCCGGCTTGACCGACCCGAAGTCGGTGCGCTGCGTCTTCGTCGCCTTGGTGACGAGGGCGTAGTGTCGGAAATCGTCCATCGAGTCGGCTTCGACCGAGCGCAGCCCATCGCCCAGTCCGAGCAGCATGGTCGCGCCGGCGGGCCCGAATCCCTCCATCCCCCCGCGCACGGTGAACCGGTACTCGGCCGGGAGGAAACGGTATTCGAGCGCGAACCGCGCGCCGTCTCTCGCCCCGGTGAAGCGGAGCGTCGCACCCTCCGGCCCCACCGGCACCCGGGCGGCGCTAGGAGTCAGCGTCCAGTCGGACACGAGCGTCGTGTCGCCGCCCCCACCCGTGCGCCGATAGACCAGCAGCGGAGCCCCTTCCCGGACCAGCTGGACGGGCCGCCCCGCGTCCGCCTTGTTGAACGAGCGGTACCCCAACAGCTCCGCGCGGACCAGGGCGCCGCCCCGCGTCGTGAAGCCGAGGCGATACAGAGGAGAGGTCACCCACACGGTTTCTGCCGGGGCGACGCTCGGACGCTCGGACGCTCGAACGCTCGGACGCTCGGACGGCTGCGCCGCTGCGGCAGCGGACTCTGGTGCCGCCGGCGCGAGTCCAGCGGCGCTGTCCGGCCGACCGCCCATCTGCCTGTCCGCCGGTTTCTTCGGCGGAAACAGGATGCTCGGCAAGACTGCCACGATGAGCATCAGGACAACAGCCAGAACAACGCGTCGTTCCACTTATCCTCTGCGCGTCTGCGCGTCTGTGCGTCTAGCCCTTAGGGTACGGGATCGTATCCGCCGGGGTGCAGCGGGTGGCAGCGGAGGATCCGTCTGATGCCGAGCCACGCCCCTCTGACCGCGCCGTAGCGTTCCACCGCTTCGAAGGTGTAGCGCGAGCACGACGGCACGAAACGACACTGCGTGAACACCAGATGCGCCAGCGTCAACTGGTAGACGCGAATGAGCCCCATGACGGCGCGCCGCGGCCAGTGGCGGGGATTCATGCGATGCGCGTCACGCCGGCCATCAATTCGGCGCGCAGCTCGACAAACCGCGCGGCATACGCCGCGCGTTTCGCGCGCACCACGAGATCGACGGCGGGGAGCGAGGCGACGGGGTAGCGTCTGAGAATTTCTCTCAAGCGTCGGCGCAAGCGGTTGCGGGCCACCGCGGTGAACTGAAAGCGGGGAACCACGATCGCCATCCGCAGGTGGTCCAGCGGACTCGGGCGCCACGCCAGGTCGAGATGCGGGGTGCGCAAGCGGCGACCCTGTTCCCAGCAGGCAGCGAGCTCCGGGCCGCGCGCCAGACGCACGCGACGCGGCAACCGCTCTCCCGTTAGTGACTCCTGTGCTTGGACGGGAGCCGGACGGTGAGGCGCTTGCGCCCCTTCTTCCGCCGGCGAGACAGGACGGCGCGACCCCACACGTCTTTCATGCGCGCGCGAAATCCGTGCTTGTTGATGCGCCGTCGATTGCGCGGGCGATACGTCGGACCCATACATTCCTCTCGTGAGGCCGGGAAAGTACACTGTCGCGAGCGCGGCGGTCAAGGTTGACTTTTCCACAAGCGAGCCGTACTTTCGGGCCGCCCTTGCAGCACGTCCCACCTTTCGTCAATCGCGGATGGAGCAGTCAACTAAAGAAGCTTGGAAGCGACTCCTCGACGAAGCGCGGCGCGAACTTCCTGACGCCACGGTGCGGACGTGGCTCGAGCCAGCGGTACCGATCGCCCTGGACGACGGTCGCCTGATCGTCGGTGCCCCCGATCAATTCGCCGTCGAGTGGAACGAGTCGAAGCACGCCAACGTCCTGGCCCGCGCGGCCGAGCGCGTGTTCGGTCGGCCCACGGCGGTCGTGTTCCGCGTGCAGGAGGATCGCCAGCAGCGGCCCCAGATGGACTTCTTCGTGGCACCGCGCGAGCCGGCGACCATCGACAAGTCCGGTGTCCCGACCACGCCGCTCAACGAGCGGTATACGTTTCAGACGTTCGTGATCGGGAAGTCGAACGAGCTCGCCGCCGCCGCCGCCCACGCGGTCGGGGAAGCCCCCGGCAAGACCTATAACCCGCTCTTCATTTACGGCGCCACGGGACTCGGCAAGACGCATCTGATGCAGGCCGTCGCCCATGCCGTGCTCACGAAGTACCCGGGCACGCGCGTGCACTACTTCGGCGCCGAGCAGTTCATCAACGAAGTCATCGAATCGATCCACGCGCGCACGATGTCGGAGTTCCGGCGCCGGTACCGCAACGACGTGGACCTCTTCCTGGTGGACGACGTGCATTTCCTCGAAGGCAAGGAAATGACGCAGGAGGAATTCTTCCATACCTTCAACGCCCTGTTCGAGGGACACAAGCAGATTGTGCTCACCTCGGACCGGCCGCCCAAGGAGATTCCAGGATTGGAAGATCGCTTGATCTCCCGCTTCGAATGGGGATTGGTCGCGGACATCGGACATCCCGACCTGGAGCATCGCATCGCGATCCTGCGCAAGAAGGCGGAGCAGGATCATCTCGAGCTCACCATCCCGGACGACGTGCTGCGGTTCATCGCGGAGCACGTACGCTCGAGCGTGCGGGAGCTCGAGGGCTGCATCATCAAGCTGCTCCTCTTCGCCTCGCTGAAGAACCGCGAGGTCACCATTGAGCTCGCCCGCGAGGCCCTGTCCGACAAGATCCGCCAGGGGGAGGAAGGCGCGAGCTACACCCAGCCGACGCCGAGCATCGATCGGGTGCAGGAAGTCGTGGCCCGCCGCTGGGGGGTGACGCCTGAAGGACTCCGCTCCAAGGCGCGCACCAAGACGCTCACGATCCCACGGCAGGTCGCGATGTATCTGGCGCGCAACATGCTCAGCATGCAGCTCGTGGAGATCGGCCAGGCCTTCGGCGGCCGCGACCACTCCACCGTCATCCACTCGGTGGACAAGGTGGAGCGCCAGATGATGCGGGACCGGACGTTCAAAGAGCGGGTCGAAATGGCGCGCCAGGAGTTGTCCGCACTGTAGCCAACATCCGGGAACGAGTGGTGTGGGCGGCTGTGGGAAGCGCGCGGACGTGTGGGGAAAGCCCGGGATACCAACAGTCCCCACAGCGGGGCTGGACGACGGCGGGACGCGAGTCGCTTCGCTGGGCAGCGGTTAGGCCGACCGCCAACATTTCCCCGCCCTCTACTACTACTACTAGTAGTTCTATTCTAGTAGAGTAGTAGAGTCTTACTCCACAAAAATCGGGAAAAGGGCGACGAGACGGATGAAGTTCACGATCACGCGAGAGCAGCTGCAGGAGGGACTGAGCGGTGTCGCGGCGGCGATCCCCGCCAAGACGACCCTGCCGGTGCTCGCCAACGTCCTGGTCGAAGTGACGAAGCAGGGCCTGCGGCTCTCCGGCACGGACCTGGACATCGCGGTCACGACCACCGTGCCGGCCGAGGTGGACGCCGAAGGCGCCGTGACCCTGCCGGCGAAAAAGCTCGTGGACATCGCGCGGGAGCTCCCCTCGGGACCCGTCCGATTCACGGCCGCGGGTGAGTCGCGCGTGGCGATCGAGTGCGGCCGCTCGAAGTTCAAGCTGCTCGGATTGCCGCGCGAAGAGTTCCCCTCATTCCCCACAGTGAAGTTCGATGGGGCGTGGAACGCGGCGGCCGGTGTGGTGCACAAGCTGGTGGGGCACGTCGCCTTCGCGGCGTCCACCGAGGAGAGCCGGCCGATTTTGAACGGTGTACTGTGGGAGCTGCGGCCCGACCACATGCGCATGGTGGCGACCAACGGGCACCGCCTTGCCAAGATGGACGTACCGGCCAAGGGCGGCTCGACCGCCGACCTGATCGTCCCGCCGAAGGCGCTCGAGCAGATCCGCCGGCTGTTCGCCGCCGAGGACGCCCTCGAGATCGCGCGCAGCGACAACCACATCGGCTTCCGTGCCGGCGGGACCCTCGTGTTCTCCCGCCTGATCGAAGGGCCCTACCCGAACTACGAGCAGGTGATCCCGCGCGAGAACGACAAGGTCGCGACCGCGGACAAGGCCGCGATGGCGGCGGCGTTGCGGCGCATGAGCGTCGTAGCGAGCGATCAGACGCATCGGATCCGGCTTGCCTTTTCCGGCGGCGCCGTGAAGTTCTCGGTCCAGACCCCCGATCTGGGCGAAGCGCAGGACGAGCTCGCGGTCACGTACGAGGGGGAGCCGCTCGAGATCGGGTTCAATGCCATGTACTTGCTCGAGATCCTCAAGTACATGCCCACCGACGAGGTGCGACTCACCTTCAAAGCTCCCGAGCGCGCTGCCACAGTGGAGCCGGTGGGGTGGGATGATCCGGCGAGCTACATGGCGCTGGTGATGCCCCTAAGGTTGGTAGACTGACAGTCGGACAGACGGACCGGACAGGCAACGACTAGACGCACAGACGCACGGTAGAACTAGACGCACAGACGCGTAGACGCACAGGCGTGAACAGGTGACAGTGATTAGGGGAGGCTGTCCCGACTGCTGTCCACTGTTCTCCTCTGTGCGTCTGTTGCGTCTGTGCGTCTAGTCGTTTGTGCGTCTGTGCGTCTAGTCGTGAGACTGTCCTGCGTGCTGTCCACTGGAGGGAGACTGTCGATCTGGAGGGAGTCCACCGGCGGCAGGAGGACGGTCGGCACCGGAATCGTATCTGTTTCCTCTTCCGGTGGGATGTACACGTCCACCCCGCGGTACCTCGCGAGGATGAGGTTGCGCCGCTCGAGCGTCCGCTCGGGACGAAACGTCGGGTTGGAGGTGCGCGGATGTGGCAGCGTGGCTGCGAGTTCAGCCGCCTGCTCGGCGGTGAGGCGCGCCGCCGGCACGGCAAAGTAGGCGCGGCTCGCCGCATCGACGCCCCAGATTCCCGGCCCCCACTCCGCGACGTTCAGGTACAGCTCGAGGATCCGGTCCTTTGAGAGCGCGAGCTCGAGCCGTAGTGCGGTCACCGCTTCCTTCACTTTGCGGATCGGGTTGCGCGACGATGAGAGATAGAGATTCTTGGCGAGCTGCTGGGTGATGGTGCTCGCGCCCCGCAGCCGGTCGCGGTGCCGCCACGCCGTGCCGACGGCCGACCAGAAGCCGTGGGCGCCGCCCATGCCCAGCGCATCCGCGATCTCGGCGGGGTCGATCCCGACGTGTGACCGGAACCGCGAGTCTTCGGCGATGATGACCATACGCTGGAGGACGGGCGCGATGTCCTTGAGGGCGGACCGTGCCTGTCCCGCCGGCCGTCCGTCCGCCATCTCTCGCATCAGCGCCGTCTCCCGCGGCCAGTGATCGCGCCACCACACCGGGGGCGGCCACACGGCGAACAGCCAGACGAAGACGACGCCGGCCGTCCCTAGCGCCACGCGGCGCAGGTTCCTAGGTTTCGCGTCCGCCATGTCGCTCGATCTCACCACGCTGCGCCGCCGCCTCCAGAAAGCCCTCGGCAAAAAATTTACCGTGGGAGATGTCTTGGGCGAAGGCGGGTTCGCCGCCGTGTTCCGGGTCCGGGACGAGACGCTGGGGCACGACGTGGCGGTGAAGGTGCTCGACCTGGGGCTGACGCCCTCACCCGGGCTCGCCGAGCGGTTCGTGCGTGAGGCTCGCACCAGCGCGCGGCTCGAACACCCCCACATCGTGCCGATTTACAAGGTCGGGGGCTACAAGAACGAAGTCCTGTACATCGTCATGCGCTGCCTCGATGGGCCGTCGCTCCGCCAGCTGCTCGAAAAACATCACCACCTCTCGCTGCGCGACGCCGCCCGGATCGCGCGCCAGGTGGCGGACGCGCTCGGCCATGCGCACCTCCACGGCGTCGTGCACCGCGACGTGAAGCCCGACAACATCCTCCTCGACAGCGCGGGCCACGTGCTCGTGACCGACTTCGGGATCGCGAAGGCCGCGCAGGAGGCGACTGTCAGCCAGCTCACGACCGAGGGCATGGTGGTCGGCACCCCGCATTACATGAGTCCGGAGCAAGCCACGGGAGAGGACGTGGACGCCCGGTCGGACATCTACTCGCTCGGGGTCGTGCTGTATCAGATGCTCGCCGGCGTGCCGCCCTTCGACGGCGACTCCGCCCAGTCGATCCTCATGAAACAGGCCACGGCCACCCCGGTGCCGATCCAGCAGCACCGGAGCGAGATCCCGCCCACACTCGCCGGGGTGGTCGATCGCGCGCTCGCCAAGGATCCCGCCGAGCGCTTCCAGACGGCCGAGGAGCTGAGCGGGGCGCTGGTAGACGCCCTCCCCACGGCGGCACAGGACAGCGTGCGGATGCGCTCCCCTGTCCTCGTCGGCGCCCTGCAGGCACTGGTGGGGTTCGGCGTGGTGGGCGCCCTCGTGCTCGTGGGGCTCGCCGTTCTGTCGCAGCCTCCGCGCATCTCGGCACGCGCGCCCATCCCCGACAGTCTCGCCCAGCCCCTCCGACGCCAGGGCGCGCTCGTACCCGGAGACGCGGCCCTCTACGTCTTCTCGCCCCGCGGCGCCGATGACACGACGCTGCTGCTCGTGGCGCGACGCAACGTGGTGGTGGTGACGCCGCACCGGGTGCGCGGCTATCGCCGGGACTCGGTCCAGGTGCGCTATGGAGCCGAGCTGCGAGGCGGGCTCGCGTTCCGGATGGTCCTCACGCTGCCGCGCGCCCGCCGCGACACCGTGTTTCGCCACCTCTCGTTCCGCGACGTCTACCTGCTGTCGCGCCGGCTTGGCAAGCTGATCGGCGAGGACTAGGGCCGCGACCGGTGGGCGCTGGCGAAGCGCCGTGTCGACACACCGTACAGGCTGAGGGCGTCGATGCCGTGGACATCGCCGGGAGTGGTCGCGACCAGACCGGCCAGGTCTCCCCCCCCGAGCGAACAACCGAACGCGAAACCGCCGCGGCGTAGCGAGCGGTCGGTGTCGAGACGCGCGTGCAGACCGATGGGAAGCGACGTCCCCGCGCGGAGCGTGCCGCGCAGACTGAAGGCGTAGCCCGCCACGCCATCGGACGTGAGGCGGCTGAGCGCCGAGAGGCCGACCCGCCGCCCCGCCAGTTGCACGGTCGCGCTCGGGACATATGTGATGCGCAGGGTCGAATCGCGCACGACCGGCCGTCCGATGTTTTGGATCACGCCGCCCACCGACAGCGCCGGCGACCAGTCGTACAGGATGCCGAGGTCCCAGCCGGTGCTCGAGGTGCCCCCCCGGTACAGCACCGTCGCGAAACCGGCCGCGAGTCCTGCACGGCCCGCCGCGTATCCCAGGCGGTAGGTGTGCCCCTGCTGGTGGTCGCTGAACAGGTCGCGCTGGTAGCCGAGCGACAGCCCGCGGGAATTGAGACCGAAGGTGAGTTGCCGCAACTTGCCGCTCGCACCCGGATCCCCGACCGTCAAGTCGAGATGGACCGACGCTTCTGGAAACGCCGCCAGGCCGGCGGCATTGACCCAGAGGGCCCGCGCGTCGCTGACGTCGGTGGGGAAGAGATAGCGAGTGGTGGTGTTCGGGGCGACTTGGGCAAGCGCGCCTGACGCCAGCAGCAGAAACGGAAGCGACAGTCCGACCGTGCGCCGGTCCGACCGTCCGCCCACTACGGCAGCACCGCGACGGTCGTTCGAGTCACCTGGACCACCGGAACCGCGACGCCTTGCACCGGCAGCCGCACGGTGAGGGTGGTCGAGTCCTGCCACTCACCGCCCAGATAACGGCCGTCGGCGGCGATGTAGGCTACCCCGCTACCGGCCCCGGCGCCGGAGAGCTCGAAGGGCTGCCCTGCGTTCTTGCCGCCGCCGGCGACGCGATAGGTCTGGCTCCCCTCCACCCGGACGGTGCGGGTACCGAGGCGATCCTCCCACGCTGCCGCCATGGCGTGCGTGATCGAGCGCCGCGACACTTCGGAGCCGCTCCCCTTCTGGGTGGTCTCGACCGTGTCGGTCCAAGCGACCCCGGGCCTGATCCCGTCGATCGGCAGCCGCGGCAGGAAGTCCCGAAAGTTTCCGAGGAGCTGGACCACGGATTGCGCCGCGACGCTGTCTGACGCCAGGGCGTTCACGAACTCGCCACGTGGCGCCACGCGTCCCGCGAACACGAGCTTGCGCACCTTGCTGATGTTGTCCACGATCGGCGGCGGCGTTCCCGAGTCGGCCACGATCGAATCGACAAGGAAGGTGGTCGGATAGCCGATCGTGTCGGCCGGGCCCGTGATCGCCGCCGCCACGAAGATCCGGGCGCCGACGTCCTGGGCTTGGGTCTGATCGCCGAGGGCCTGCTGGATGTGGAGCCGCCGGTGCAACACGTAGCGCACCGCGCTGGGGCCGTAGCGGACGGCGTCGGAACGGTGCGCGGAGGGCCCCTCCGTCGTCGCCGTTGGCGTCGGAGCACCCGGGGCGGGCGTGAGTGCGGGGGCCGCCGCAGTGGGCGTCCCGCGACTCCCAGCGGCGCAGGCGGCGGCGAGCGCCGTCCCGGCGAGCAGCAGCCGACGGATCATGGTGCGCTCCCTATGCGGTACCCGGCGCCGCCGCGCGGTCGCCTTTGGTCCGGCCGAAGACAGCCACCATCTCGGTCCCTTCGCTGGCGACGCGCAGCAGTTTCCAGCCGCGCTTCCGCATATCGGCGCGCCACCCGATGAGCTTCTCCCATTCCTGCGTGGTCGTCCGGAATACCCGCAGGTCCGCGACTTGCTCCCATTGTGCCGGGTAAGGTTTCGACGGCGGGGTCATCGAGAGGTGGGCGGTAGGGCCATAAGCCGAGTTCTGTTTGCCCGCCGAAACGGGCAGATGGTCATCTCTCTGGGATGGCTGTCGCCAACCACCTCACGCGGCCTACCCGCAGCTCAGGCGACCCGGGCCGGGTCTCGCTGCTTATTTGGCCTTGCTCCGACTGGGGGTTACCGTGCCACGCCTGTTGCCAGGCGCGCGGTGGGCTCTTACCCCACCGTTTCACCCTTACCCTTGGATAAAGGGCGGTCTGTTTTCTGTGGCCCTTTCCGTCGCCTCGCGGCGCCCAGGCGTTACCTGGCAGTCTGCCCTCGGGAGCTCGGACTTTCCTCAGCACGCCACTCCAACCGGCATGCCGCGACCATCACGCCCTACCGCCACCCGGTAGGAAAGCTACCGGCTCCGGAAGGGTCAGGGCAAGTCTCGCCCGTTCCTTAGCGCGCGAGCCGCCGCAGCAGGCGGCCCAGGCTGTCCTGTGGCAGACGCCTGCCGGCGCCCGGCCCGCCGGGCTCCTCGGGTGTGAGCCAGAACCCGTCACTTTCGTCGAAAACCAGCCGCCTAACGGCCGACCAGTCGTGCGCCCGGAGCGACGGCGGAGCCAGGGCTACCGCGTGCACGAGGTTGAGACCGCGCGCGCGCTGGAGTGCGAGCAGATCGCGCGTCCAGAGCTCCGGTGTGAACAGGAGCAGCGGCCGGTCTGGAAGACCGAAGCCGCGGAGCAGCCCGAGCGTGAACCAGTCGGCCGGCGGCTGCGCCAAACGGAAAGCGAAGTAAAGATCGCGCCGCTGCTTCAATACCCGATCTCGCAGCACCGTGGCCCGGGCGGCGACCTCGTCTTCCAGACTGCGATAGTATCGGGGCAGGAGCCCCGCGTCGCGCAGCGCCGGGTAGCGGGCCCCGAACGGGAGCGAGTCCCAGCCGCCGCCCGCCGTCCCCGCGCGGACGAGTCCCGCGAGCCCGCGACGCCACGCTGCGTCGCAGAACTCCTGGCCCATCGAGTAGCTGCGGAGCCCGCCGAGGTCGAGACCGAGCGCGATGACGAGTGTGTGCTGCTCCGCGGCGAGCCGGCCGAGGGCGCCGAAAGCCGACGGGAGCCCTTCCGTCCACAACGTCGAGTCGAGTGCGCACGGGGCGGGAAGCCCTTCGCCGCGCGCCCCCCGCGACGAATCCCCAGTGGCGTGGCGCGCGTTGCGGTAGTCCAGCAGCGGGATCCACGCCACGCTCGTCGGCTGCAGCCGCTTCACCGCGTCCGCCCAGGCACGGCGTACCGCGTCCCGCTCCTCCCAGCGGACGTGGAGGGAGTCTGTGCTCTCGGGGCCGGCGTCGCCGGCGAACAGGTTGAACCCACCGGCATCGAGCAGCGCGACCAGCGAATCGAGCGAGGCGCTCGATCGCACCGCGCGCCGCCCGTCCCGGGTTGCGAACAGCGGCATCCACAGTACCCGCATGCCTTGCTGCCGCAGCCACTCGGGTGCGCTCGTGGCGCGGGCGAGCTTCCGGTCCGGCAGGAGGGGCAGCGCCATGGTGTCCACGCCGCGCGGGGGAGTCATGGCCGGAGGCACGAGCTCGATGGGAGCGGGCGCCTGTCCCAGCGCGAGCGGCACGCCGCGCGCTGCCGGCGGGACGTGCGCCCACTCGGCGGGGCGGCGGGTCCAGCGGGCGAGCGCGTGGAGGAACTCGCCCGTCCGCTCCAGGGCGTCGAGCTGCTGTACGGGAGCCGTCGTGGGCCGGAACTGCGGCCCCAGCGCGCCGAGCGCGTGCCGGCTGATGACCACCACGAGCCCGTCGCCGAGCCGAGTCGCCGCCACCACGCCGGCTCCCGGCCGGGGCGCGGGCGTCCGCGGGGCGCGCACAAACGCGTGCCGCGAAGTCACAGCGAGGACCTGGGACGAGTCACGCGTCGCGAGGACATGGTTGCGGTCGAGCGGAAACGGATCGAACACCGAGCCGAGCGGCTCGTCACCCATCGCCCGGCCCTCGGCCCACGGTTGCGCGTGGCCGGTGATGGTGGGCGTACGCACGGTGGTGTCCTCGAGGAGCCGGTCGCCGATCGAGATCCCCGTCCCCGCGAACTCGAGCCAGCGGTTCGCCGTCCAGCGGTCCAGATAGCCTTCTCCGTCGGCATCGTAGCCGAGCACCACGACGCCGCCCCGGAGCACCCACTCGGTGAGCAGCGCCAGATCGCCGGCGGTGAGCGCGTCGGACGGAGCTTCGGGCTCACGGCCCAGGAGGAACAACAACACCCGATAGCGCTCGAGATCACTGCGGGCCAGATGGGGGTAGAAGCGGCGATACTCGACCGCGTAGCCCTCGTCGCGCCAGGGTTGGACGGTGCCGTTCAGCAGGGCGGGCTCCGACAGCGCGAGGTCGAGCAGCAGCAGGCGGCGCGCCTGTGGCTGGCAGGCGGCGAGAAGGAGGAGGGCGGTCAGGCGGACGGGCGGACCGGCGGACCGGAACGCGGCCACGAGCCGGCCTACCGACAGCCCGACCGCGGGACCGCCCGACCGCCTCATTGCGGTGCCGACTCCCCAACGAGCTTCCCGAACCGTGCAGTGGATCTGATGGCGTCGAACTCCGGCGCCCGGAGGTAGAACCATAACCGCGCGCCGCGGGGGCGAACCCGCTCAAGCAGGTCCAGCGCCCGATCCGACTCGCCCAGGGCCACGAGCGCGCGTCCGACCCACGCGGCGTCAGTGATCGTCGCGAGCCCCGCGCCGCGGATCTCGCGCTCCAAGCGCTCGATCCGGGTGCGCCCGGCGGGCGTGTCAGCGGCCTGCAGCTCCACGAGCGCCAGCACCGCCTCGGCGGGCACCCTGAATCCCGCCCGCAGGCGCGCCGCCGTCTCGGCGTCGGCCCGCGCCTCGGCGGGGCTGCCGAGCCGGAACTCGGCGAGGGCCCGAAGCACGTAGGCGTAGTCGGCTCCGGGGTCGATGGCGAGGGCGCTGTCCGCCCAGCGCCGGGCCTCCGCGTATCGGGTCTGCCGCGCGGCGACACGCCCCAGGTTGAACAACGTGATGGGCCGCTCCGGCTCGAGCGCGAGCGCCCGGCGGTACATGTCGGCGGCGGCGGAGTCGCGGCCGAGCCAGAGCAGCGCCATCCCGTACTGATGATGCGCCTCTGCGTTCCGCGGATCGAGCCCGAGGGCGCGCAGCAGCGCCTCGCGCACGCCCGCGAACGTGCGAGGATTTCGGAAGCTGAGGAGGAAGCCGCGGGCCATCCAGGCGTCGGCGGAGGCGGAGTCCTGCCGCAAGGCGCGGTCCGCCGCGTCGAACCCGTGAGCCAGCACGGCCTCCGGCGAAAGGCGGGGATACTCCCACCCCCAATCGAGGAACAGCCCGTAGCCGATGGCGACGCGGGCGAGCGCGGGCGTGAAGCCCGGGTCGAGCCGCACCGCGCTCTCGTATTGGTCGATGGCGCGACGCACGGCGCGCGGGGTCCGCTGTGCGAGCTCGTAGTTCGCTCGGAGGAAGCGATCGTAGGCCCCGGGATCACGCGGCGGGCGGCTCGCCAGCATCGTTCGCTCGACGGGTCGGAGCGCGCCCGTGATGGCGGTGGTCACGGCACGCGCCACGGCTTCCGGAATCGCCTGCAGCGCCGTATCGCGGCTCTCGTACTGACCTCCCCAGACGTGCATCCCATCGGACGCCCGCAACAACTCGACCGTGACGGCCGGGCTCTGGCCCCGACCGGACCGCCCCACGCTGCCGCTGACGAGATACGCCACGCCGAGGGCGCGCCCCAGGGTTGTTGGATCATCCGCCGTGCCGCGAAAGCGGCGAACGGCGTTGCGGGACTTCACGCCGAGTCGCTCGACTCGGCCGAGGCTGGTGATGATGGCCTCAGTGAGCCCGTCAGCGAGGTAGGCGGTCGCTGTGTCCGGAGTCTCGAAGTACAGGACGGCGACGCTCGCCGGTAGCACCGCGCGTTCTGCCACGACGTCGACGCTGCGCGAGCAGCGGAACCCGGTGTGCGTGAGCCACACCCGCCGGTCCGGCAAAACCGCGCGGTACGCTGCGGTCGCGTTGTCCCGTGGCGTGTCGAAGGCTCCCCCCTTGATGACGTGGCCGGACTGGCCCCGCGCGTCACGCGCGGCCGCCGCGGTCCATTCCCACGCGTTGCCGATCAGGTCTACTGCACCGACCCACGATCTCCCGAGGCTGCTCGCGCCCGCCGGCGCGAAGCCGTCCCGCAGCGAGTCGGCATTGGCTCGGCCCGGATCCCACCGGTCGCCCCAGGGATACCGGAAGCCCCGCGGTCCGCGGGCGGCCGCCTCCCATTCGTCTTCGGTGGGCAGGCGGCCGCCGCGCTGCCGCCACGCGCAATAGGCCACCGCCTCCGACCACAGTACGCCGGTCACCGGCCATTGATCCGGCGGCGATTGCGTCCAGGGGGGAACGGCTCGTGTGGAGTCCAGAAAGCGGCGGTAAGCAGCGACGCTGACCTCAGCGGAGTCCATGTAAAACGAGTCGAGCTGGACGGCGGTCGAGTCGCGCCAGGGGGCACCCCCGCCCCCCACGGGATAACGTCCCGCCGGGACGAGAACCATCCCGGGCGGCGAATGGACCCGCGATCCACGCCACACGATCCACCCGAGGATCGCCGCCCCGCACGCTGTCGCGATCCACCCGACCTGCCTCACGGACACGTGGTGCACTCGAGCCGGAGCGGCAATCGCGTCGACGAACACCCGTGCCGTGCGATGCCGGTCCGCGGGCGTCTTCGCGAGCCCGCGCAGCAGCGCGCGCTCGAGATGCACCGGCAGCCCGGGGCGCACCGTGCGGATCGGTCGCGGCAGGTCGTTGATCACGCGTGCCGCGATCGCTTGCGCGCTGGGTCCGGTAAACGGCGGCTCGCCGGCGAGCATCTCGTACAGTACCGCCGCCAGGGAGTACACATCGCTGCGCGGGTCGATGCGCTTGTCGCCGCTCGCCTGCTCCGGGCTCATGTAGGCTGCGGTGCCTACCGCGATGCCGGCACCGGTCAGCGCCGCTCCTTCCGAGCCGACCCGCTCCTCCATCAGCTTCGCGATCCCGAAGTCGCTCACCAGGGCATGGCCCCGGGACAGGAGGATGTTCTCCGGCTTCACGTCCCGGTGGATCACGCCGTTTTCGTGCGCGTATTGCAGCGCGTCGCCGACCTCGGCCGCTATGCGGACGGCGTCGTCGACCGAGAGTGGTCCGTGACGGCTGAGCCGCTCCCGCAGCGATTCGCCTTCCACGTACTCCATGACGTAGAACAGCAGGCCGTCGGCCTCGTCCGCTTCGAACAGGGGCACGATGTGGGGATGGGAGAGCTGAGCGGCGAGGAGGACCTCTCGCTGGAACCGGTCGCTCCCGAGGTAGGCACGCGTGGCGGGCGCCAGCAGCTTGATCGCCACCTGGCGACCGAGCTTCACGTCGGTGCCGAGGTACACCGTCGCCATGCCGCCCCGGCCCAGCTCGCGCACCAGGGTGTAGCGGCCCGCGAGGGCGCGGGCCAGGCGGTCGAACAGCGGATCGACAGGCATGGCCGGGTGTAAGTGGCTACCACTATGCCGCTTGGCTCAGCCGGCCGCAACCTCGCGCCCCAGATCAGCTCAATGCAGCGCCACCGGTAAACGCTGCTTGCAGCAGCCCCCACACGCGTTACTCCAGCTCTCGATAAAGAAGGGGTCGCCGTGAGGCGTCTCAGTGCTGACCACGTGGAACCGGGCGAGCGCTTGCTTGTAGTGATAGTGCTCGTGGTGCTCCGGTTCGAGCGAATCTGGCAGGTCATGGTATGGGGGAGTCCCGTGTTCCGGGATGAGGACGGAGCGCCAGTGACCGGTCCCGATGCTATCGACCCACCACCACGTCCACCAGGGGCCCAGCCCCAAGGACGGAATTGTGTCGTCGGTGCGTATGCGGGCGATGATACGTCCCTCTGCCGCTTCCTGCGCCGTGAGCCGGAACGACCTACGCTCCGGCTCGATTCGCGCAGGGCGGGCGGCCTTTCCCCCGATCAGGCCTTGTCTGAAGTCGACCAGGGCTGAGTCCGCCCCGAATACGGAGTCAAACTCCAGCTTGCCCCGGACAAATGCCCCGATTGTTGCGACTGAGGTACTTTGGACAGTCGCCGCCTTGAAGGTGTCCGGCCCCGGCGTGCTGCATCCGATCGCTAGTGCCAGCGTCACGCCGCTTGCCACCGCCCCGAACACCGTGGGTGTGCGTTCCGGCATAAATACCTCCTGGCTAGGGCTCCCTGTGCGCTGCCACGATCCGTAGCATTCGGTCCACCGTCGGTCGCAAGGCGGGCTCGGCGCCGGCCCAGAGGGTCGCAGCTGCGCCCGCCCAGCGGCGCGCCGTACCCAAGTCCCCTCGCACGGCCGCCAGCTCAGCGCGGAGCGCCATGTTCCGGACGAGGCACCCCGCCAGCGGCACGTACCGGAGGGTCGCCGTATGAAGCGCGACGAGGCTGTCAAGCGGTGCGGAGAGCGTGCGCTCTGCGGTGGCCGTGTCGCCGAGCGCGAGGAGCAGGCGCGTGTTCATGTAGACCCCGTCGGGCGTGGACTCCCCGGAGGAGAGACGGCCGCCGTGCGCGCGCCCCAATGAATCGAGCGACGTCCGGACGGAGGCCGTGTCGCCATGCGCGAGGCGCGACTGGAGTACCATTTCCAGGCGTGGGCCCGGGGGCCTGGTCCGGTGGGCCGGGCGCAGCCCCAGCGCGTCGAACACCAGTTCGGCAGACACGTCCAGCAACGCGCTTTGCATCAAGGCGCGACGTGCAGCCGGAACGCCGGCCATGCGCTCGTCGAGGCGCCGCTCGAGCGCCACAATACTGTCACCGGGAGCGCCGGCAGCGGCATACGCCAGCAGTGCAAGTCCGGCTTGAGCTGTGCCCAGCGGGATTGCCACCGGCTGGTTGTCGGCGCTCGACGGCAACCAGGCAGTGTCCTCCGTCGCAAAGAAGTGCCGGGCGAGACTCGGCCTGCCGAGCAGAACGGCCACGCCCGCGACGCCGGCTGTCGCCCTCGGAGCCACGCGCAGCAGCGAGTCTCCCAGCCGGCGCGCGCCGGCGAAATCGCCGACTTTGATCAGCACCCGTACGCGGTCTGCGGCATCGCGAGCACGCTGCCCGGGCTGCCGCTCGAGACGTTGCGCCTCGCGGAACTCGACTATCGCGGAGCGGGGCTCTCCGACCTCGAGCTCCCCGGCCGACTCGAGCGCTCTTGCCAGTGTGCGATGGGCTGCGGGCTCGTCGGGAAAGGCGTCGGCGAAAGAGGTCGACACCTCCATCAGGATGCGACGGTTTCGAGCGACCGCGGCGAGATGAGATGGCGGCTCGACACCTTCCCGCCCCGCACCCGCAACCGCTCCAGGCAAGGCGTAGAACGCTAACGTATCCGCCTCCAGCTCGGGGTAAGCGACGTAGCCCGAGCCGTCCATAACACCCGGGCGCGTGTACCAGCGCTCGGCGAACAACAGACGCGGAAGGCGCTCGATGGCACGCCGCTCGGACGTCAGGTTGAACGCCGGCGCGAGCAGCAGCGCTCGTCGATACGCCTGGACGGCGGTCTCGTAACTTCCGCGGAATGTGAAGCGGGTAGTGTCGGAGGGATACCGGATCACGACTTGGTCGACGGCGTTGCACTCGGCGAGACCATACCATCCTGCGAATGAACTGGAGTCGGCGGCCAGGATCTCACGGTACCGCTGGCAGGCATCCTGCCAACGGTGCTCGAACATGGGCTCTTGAGCGAGCAGCAACGCGCCGTCCGCCCTGCTGAGCCGGTCGAACAGCCTTCCCGCTCGACGGGCGATTGCAGCGCGGTCGCGGGCCGCCTCAGAGCTCGTATAGTCGGACCACAGAAGTGCCTGCCCCAACCACAGGTATGCCTGAGCGAAGTCCGAGTCCGCGGCGACGGCGCCACGGAAGTGGCTGGCTGCGCCCGCCAAATCCCATGTGCGAATTTCTCGTTGGCCGAGCGCATAGGCGCGCAGCGCGCGCAGCGAGCGTGTCTGCTCCGCCCCGGCCCCCCGAGTCGCGCCGAGATCGGCCCCCAGCAGCGAATCGGCGAGTGCGTTGAACGCCGCCCCGATCGCGCCGTTCGCCGCGACCCGGGTCGTGCTCTCTCGCACCGGCGCGCCACCGCGCGCGACGTCGTACAGGCCCGCCGTCAGCCGCAGCGTGTCGCCGAAGCTCCACAGCTGGCCCATCACCAGCCTTCCCGCGCCGAGTCGGCGGGCGATCGCGAGCGCGGTGTCGAACGAGATACGGAACGGCGGGCGCGCACCGTGGCGCGTCAGCGCATCGTAGACGCGCGTCTTATCGGCCAGCCGGACTTCAATCCAGCGCGCGAAGCCTTCGATGAGCAGCTCGGCGCAGTCGGCGCCGTCGAGCGCGCTTTGTTGGCCGCCCTCGCGATGCGCAAAGGGCAGGATCGCGTAGCGGCCGGTGTCGAGCGGCGCTCGCCCCCCGCAGGGCGGCGGCGATCCGTCGGGACACTGCCCGGACACGAGGGCGGGGACGCCGAGCACCAGCGCCAGGACGGCCGTGACGACCCGGGCGCACGTCCTCACGTACCCCCCGTGGTGAACGGCAACAGCGCCTCCCGCATATCCCGCGCGCGCTGCCACCGTTCGGCGCGCGACTTGGCGAGCGCCCGCCCGATCAAGGCGACGAGCTCGCCGGGCACGTCGCGCCGCAAGCCGCGCAAATCCGGCGGAGCGTGGTGCTGGTGCATGTCGAGCACGGCGGCCGCGCTGGGAGAAGAGAACGGGGGTCGGCCCGCCAGGCACTCGAACAGGACCACGCCGAGAGAGTAGAGGTCCGTGCGCCCATCCACGTCGGGCGCTCCCTGCGCCTGCTCCGGACTCATGTACTCCTCGGTACCGACCACGAACCCGCTGCGGGTCACGCGGTCATCGCCCGAGCTCGCGATCGCGCGGGCGATACCCAAATCGACCAGGACCGCGCCTTGCGGAGGGGGCGCGAGCACGATGTTGTCCGGCTTGATGTCACGGTGGGCGATCCCGTGCGCGTGGGCGTGCTCCAGCGCGTCGAGCACGTCCGTGGCGATCGCGACTGCGCGCGGGATCGGGAGGCGCGTCTCTCGGCGCAACGTCTGGCGGAGCGTGTCGCCCGGCAGGTACGGCATGACGTACCAGAGGAGGTAGTCCGCTTCGCCGCTGTCCATCATCCGAGCGATGTGCGGGTGATTGAGCTGTGATGCGAAGCGAATTTCGCGCAAGAATCGGTCGGCGGCCACCGAGACGGTCAGCTCGGGGTGCAGCACTTTGATGGCCACGTCGGCGCCGCTCGAGTCCCGCGCCGCGAAAATCGACGCGTTGCCACCTCGACCCACCGCCGTCAGCACGGTGTAGCGGTCGCCTAGGGCCTTGCGGACCCGCTCGATCAGGTCACGTCCCGGCATGGCGTACCGTCCCTCGGCGGGGCCGGGGGCGGGCGCGCTCCGAAACAGGGGCGACCGCCGCACCCGACGCCCGCAGCTAACAATAGGGGCTGGGGCGGCGCCCGCTAGATTGGCCCAGATGGCGACCCTGGAAGCAGTCCACGGAGATATCACGCGACAGGCGGTCGACGCGATCGTCAACGCGGCTAACACCACCCTATTGGGTGGGGGCGGCGTCGACGGCGCGATCCACCGTGCGGCGGGCACGGAGCTCCTGGAGGCATGCCGCGGGATCGGGGGTTGCCCGACGGGGGAGGCGCGTATCACCGCAGGCTACCGACTCCCGGCGAAGCACGTCATCCACACCGTCGGTCCGGTATGGAGCGGGGGGAGGCGCCGGGAGCCCGAGCTGCTGCGCGGCTGCTACGTTAACTCCCTCAGCCTCGCCGCCGAGCACGGCCTGACATCGGTCGCCTTCCCGTCCATCAGCACGGGAGCCTACGGCTATCCCATCGAGCAGGCGGCGAGGATCGCGGTGAATACCGTGCGGGAACAGCTGCGGGGGCCGACGTCGCTCGAGCTCGTGCGATTCGTGTGCTTCAGCGCGGCGGACCTGGAAGTGTATCGGCGGCTCCTAGACGGCTGAGCCCCGCCCGGGCCGCCGCGACGTAAGGCGCCAGCTCGGCGCTCGCCTCCCCCACCCCCTGCCCCGCTGTCATCACAAACCGGTACGTCGCGATCGCGGTGGCGCGGTCCCCCGCGCGCTCGGCGTCGTTGGCTCGCTTGAGCAGCTTGTCGAGCGTCGCCGGCTCGCGATAGATCAGCGCCGGATCGCGCCGGACCTCGGATGCGAACTGGAAGAACCACAGGGCGCCTCCCGCGGCGAGCACCAGGGCGGCGCCCAGGAGCAGGAGCGCCACGCGCCGCGCGCGCCCTGGCGACGCCGGCATGTCGTCAGCCGGCACCGGCCAGCCGGGCGAGGGCTCCCGCCGTGGCTTCCGTGACCAGCGCCATGAACGCGTAATCGAGCGTCGCGCCCGTGTCGGTCGTACGGTGGTAATGCGGATTACGGAGGAACGCCGTGTCCGTCAACATGAGCGACGGGTACCGGGCGTCCCAGAAGGACGCGTTGTCGGAGAGACGTGTGAGCGGGAGTAGCCACCCGCGCAGCCGCGTGGTGTAGGGAACGAGCGGCAGCTCGGGCGCCGCGGCCCGTGCCCCGGCCACGAACTCTTCGAGCAGCTCGCGGGAGCGCGTATCGCCCACCGCCGCCAGGAAGTCGCCGGTCCCCGGTACGTCGATCCCGAGAAACGGGGGAACGATCTGCGTACCGGGCCTCGCGTCCCGGTAGCCCACCATCTCGAGGATCAACGCCCCCGCGAGCGGCTCGTGCCGCCCCCGCTTCTCCCGCGCCAGGGCGTGGCTCCCGACCCGGTAACGGCCGGTCACCGTTTGCAACTCCTCCAGGTCGAACCCCACGAACTCGACGCGGGCGCGCGGCGTCCGGGAGGCGAGGAGGCGGGCGCACTCGAGCAGTGCGGCGACGCCGCTGGCATTGTCGTCCGCGCCGGGCGTGTGGGCAGTCGAATCGAAATGCGCCCCGAGCAGGAGCGCCGGCCGTCGCGGGTCGCTCCCGGGCAAATGGGCCACGACGTTGTGGTGGGTACGTCCCCGGAATGAGAACGGCGCGAGGTCGACGCCGAAGCCGAGGGCACGCAGCTCGTTCGCGAGGTAGTCGCGGGCGGCCCGGTGACGCTCGGGCGCGGCGCTCGGGTGGCGAATGCCTTCGAGTGCGGCGACGTGACGCCGCAGCCGTTCCGCGAGGCCGGCGCGTTGACCGGCGGTTGAGACGGCGTGGGGCCCGCGCGCGGGATCCGGGCCCGGTGCCGGCGCGACTTGAGCAGGTGTTGATGGGTCCACGCTAGCGTGTCTCCTGCATGGTGACCGTCTGCACCGTCCTGCCTCCGCCCGAGCGGCCCCGCCTCGATGCCGTGGGCGACGGCTGTTTTACGACGCTCCACACCAGTTCGTTCCGGGACGCGCTGCGGGCGGCCCGGCGCAAGCGGGTGGACGCGCTCGTCCTTTCGGTCCACGCCTGTCGCGGCGACGAGCTCCCCGCGGTCGCCCGCTTCGTGCGCGAGTTCCCCGCCATCCCCGCCGTCGCCCTCGTCTCGCGCCACGACCGCAACGCCACCGAGACACTGCTCAAGCTCGGCGCCACGGGCGTCCGCTCGGCGGTGGATTGCACGGAGGCCGCGGGGTGGCACCGCCTGCGGGACCTGGTCGGCCATCCGGCGTCGCCGGTCGCGGCCCGCATTCTCGCGCGCGTCATCCCCGCACTGGAGGAGGGGACGGGAGACGTGCGCGCGTTCTTCGAGGCGGTTGCCCGCCTCGCCCCGGTGCTCTCCACGGTGCGGCGCCTGGCGCGGCACCTCCGGATCTGCTCGAGCACACTCATGTCCCGCTTCTATCGGGCCGGCCTGCCGTCGCCCAAGACCTACCTCGCCGGCATGCGGCTGGTGCACGCGGCGTACCTGTTCTCCAACCCCGGGCTTTCGGTCTCCGACGTGGCGTACCGTCTCGACTATTCGTCCCCGCAGAGCTTCGGGCGCCACTTGAAGGCGATGCTCGGTGTCACCGCGGGTGAGTTCCGACGCCGCTTTCCCTTCGAGGTGTCGCTCGAGCGCTACGTGGACCTCCTGATCACCCCGTACCGGGAAACCCTGCGCGCGTTCTGCCCACTCAACGCGGGATTGTGGGACCAAGGACCGAACGTGCCTCGCGTTTCCCGGCCGGGGTGATCAGTCCGCCGCGGCGCGGGTGACGGGGGGCTCCCCGGGTTCCGGCTCGCGCTTGAGCACGGAGAAGCGCGCGATGCTCCCGCGTAACCGCTCGGCCAGCTGTGCGAGCTGCTGGGAGGTGGCGGTCAAGTCGCCCATCGACGTGATCTCGGCCTGCGTGGCGCCCGCGGCGCCGTCGGCCCGTGCGGACGAGGCGCTTGAGATCGCCGCCACCTGCTCGAGCGACAGCGCCAGCTCGGCGAGGCGCTGCGCCTGGCCGCGGGACACCTCGGCCGTCGCGTTTACGAGGTCGCCCACCAGCTCGATTCCCTGATGCAGCTCCTGGAGGGCTGCGTCGGCCTCCGCGGCCACGGCGCCGATGTCGCGCACCTTCGTCTCACCCGACTGCATCGCGCGCCCCGCAGCGTCGATGCCCGCGCGCAGATCCGAGACCAGCTCCGCCACCTCGCGCGCCGATTTGCCCGCCTCCGCCGCGAGCGCCCGCACCTCGTCCGCGACCACCGCGAAACCCTCGCCGTGCTCCTCCGCCCGCGCCGCCTCGATCGCGGCGTTGAGGGCGAGCAGGTGCGTCTGTCGCGCGATGCGCGCGATCGTCTGGGCGAACACCCCGATGCGCTCCGACATCCCCGATAACCCGGCCACCGTGGCGGCCGTGGTTCGGACCTCCTCGCCCACCGCGCGGAGCGTCTGACTGGCGCGGGCCACGCGCTCCCGGCCCCGTTCCGCCGCGGCGACCAGACGCCCCGCGTCAGTCTGCATCAGCTCGGCGCGGACGCGCAGCGCTTCCGCCTGGTCGGCTGCCTTCGCGCTCTCGCCGCGCGCCCCCTCCGCCATCTCGCGCTGCTGCCCGAGATCCGTCGCCAGCCGTTGGGCGGTATGCGTGACGGTCTCCGAGGTGGCATGGAGCTCCTCGGCGGAAGCGGCGAGCTGCTCCGCGAGCGCCGCCACTTCGTCGGCCTCGCGCTGCACCGTCGAGATCGTGCCGCCGATCTCCTCGATCATCCGATTGAAGCTCCGCTCCAGGAACCCGAGCTCGTCGGACTCGCCCGCCGGCGCGCGCACGGCCAGGTAGCCCCGCTCGGCCTCGCCCATCACGCTGCGGGCGTGGCGAATCCGCGAGATCAGCGTGGCCGGAATCCGCTTGAGCGCCATGGCCACCAGGATGAACACCAGCGTGTCGAGCCCGGCGTTCGTCAGGCTCGCCCCGGGCTCGTACAGCACGTTGTGCAGGAAACTCGAGCCCAGGTAGGCGATCGCGGCGGTGAGCACCAGGAAATTGCCCACAGTGTGGCCCTGGTCGAAGGCGTACGGCAGGACCGCGATGAAGAACGCGGCCACGAAGCCGCCCCGCCCGAACCACACGACCAGGACTGCCACGAGGAGGACGTCGAAGAGGGACAAGGCGTACACCAGCCACCAGCGGTACCAGCCGCGCTCGTGGATGAGGCCCAGGAGCTCGTTCACGAACGCCGCCCCGCCCGCCACCAGCACAATCGTCGTGGGGCGCGTCTTCACGGCGCCGAATCCCCACCCCACCAGCCCCAGTGCGAATCCGAACGCCACCATCACGCGCCGCAGCCGATGCGTGCGCGAGATGGTTTCCAGGTCCTTGAGCCGCTGCTCGAGGCCGGTGGCATCGTCCTTCCAGCCTCGCACCAGCGAGGCGAGGGACGGCCGTGATGCTCCTGTCGGAAGTGTGCTCACCCGGGGCTGATCATACACCTCAGGTGATCGAGCCGGCAATCTCCTGTCACCGCAACCCGAGGTCCGTGGCGGTGACGAGGGCTTCGACCACGTGCCCGGCCTGCTCGAGCGTCGCCCGGCCGCCTTCCTCGCGGTCCACGACTGCCAGGACGCCCAGCACGCGTCCGCCCTCGGTGGTGATCGCGTCGATCGCCTCCGCGGCCGAGTGCCCAGTGGTGATCACGTCCTCGATGACCACAACGGAGGCGCCGGCGCGGAAGCAACCTTCGATGCGCTTTGCGGTGCCGTGGGTTTTCGCCTGCTTGCGGACGGTGAAGGCGTCGAGGGGCCGCCCCTGGGCCCGTGCGACCGCAGCGATGGCATAGGCGACCGGATCGGCGCCGAGAGTCAGCCCACCGACCAGGTCGGGAGTCCACCCGCGAACGCCGAAGCGCGCGAGCCCCAGGGCGCCGATCACGACCAGACCTTCGCCTGACATGGTGGTGCGGCGTGCATCGATGTAGAAGCTGGAGCGGCGCCCTGAACTGAGTACGAAATCTCCGCGAGTGATCGAGCGCTCGCGCAAGAGCTCGCGGAGGCGTTGCTCTAGGGCGGGGATCGATGGGGGCGGCATAAGTGGTAGTAGTATTAACTACTACTATGTTCCCCTTCGGCGAACAGCGCGTTTGAGCGCCGCGAACAGCCCGGCCTTGGGCGATGGCGCGGCGGCAAGCGCCGTCGCGACGTCGGCGGCAAACGCCATCACGGTCGGCTGGCGCCGGCTCGGGTCGCGCTGGAGGCCCTTCATCACCGCCGCCTCGAGTGCAGCGGGGAAGCGCAGGCCCGGAACGACCTCGCTGAGTGGCACTGGGTCTTGGGTGAGGAGCTGCTGGAATAGCTCGCGCGGTGTGCGACCGCTGTGAGGATGCTGCCCCGTGAGCATCCAGTAGGCGATCGTGGCGAGGCTGTAAATATCGGCCCGACCGTCGACCAGCTCCCCGGACAGGGCCTCGGGGGCCACATACTTGAGGGTTCCGACGAAGAATCCCGTGCGGGTGAGGCGCTCTTCCGGCGGCAGCTCCGCGTCGCGGGCGATGCCGAAATCGAGCAGTTTCGCCCGCTGCGATGCCGGATCGTAGGTGATGTTCTCGGGTTTCAGGTCGCGATGGATGATGCCCGCCTGATGCGCTGCGGCCAGCGCAGCGGCCAACTGCTGGACGATGCTTACCACCATCGTTGGAGCGAGGGGGCCGACGCGGTGTACGTATTCGGCGAGGGACTTGCCTTCGGCCCATTCGAGAGCGAGGTAGTAGAGGCCGTCCGCTTCGCCGTAATCGTAGGTGCGGACCACCCCCGGGTGCTCGACCCGCGAGCCGTACCCTGCCTCCCGCAGGAAGCGTTTCACCGCCGTGGGGTCGCTCGCGAGCCGCGACCGCAATACCTTGAACGCACACGTCCCGCGCTGCGGGTGTTGGGCGCGGTACACTTCGGCCGTGCCTCCCTCGCCGACGCGCTCGAGGAGGCGGTAGCCGGCGATGGTCCGACCGGCGAGGTTCTCGTTGGGCATGGGAACGCGCGAAACTAACGCCCGGATTTGAGGTTGAGCAAGTGAGACGAGCGGCGGCAGTGGCATTCCTCGCGGCCGGCGTGGCCTCTTGCAGTCCCGCGCCGCGTCCCGCCTCCGGGCCCCGCCCGGAGCCGGGCGCGGCCGTCTCCCCGCTCTTCGATGCCGGCTCGCTGTACGGCGCCATGGGCCTGCTGGTCGCCGGACCGCCGCTCCCGTTTGTCGCGACGCTCAACTATGTGGCGGACGCCACCGCCGATTCGACGCTTGCCGTGGTCGGCCTGTCGCTCGCGAATCATGCGCTGAGCTTTCAACGCGACGGCGCCGCATTCACCGCGCATTACCATGTGGAGATCGCCTTTCGGGCCGATACCGGGTCTGTGCGCCAGTTCGCGAGCGAAGAGTCTGTGCGTGTCCGCACTTTCCAGGAAACGCTGCGCGCCGACGAGAGCGTGATCTACCAGCAATTCCTCGGCGTGCCGCCGGGTATCTACAACGTGAACGTCACGGTACGGGATCGGAACGGTCCTGCCGCGTCGCACCGGGAGCGTACCGACACGGTGCCAAGGTTCGCGGGGCAGGGGATGACGACCCCGCTCGCGGTCTACAAGGGCGCGGGGCGCACGCGCACGTCCGACGTGCCGAAGCTGCTGGTGAACCCGCGCGCCACCGTGTCCTACGGCGCCGACACGTTGCGGTTCTACGTGGAGGCGTACGGCGAGCGGTCCGGCGCCCGGTTGGTGGCGCGCGCCGTCGATCAGGTCGGCCACGAGATCTGGCACGATACGGTGGCCCTCACGGGCACCGAAGCGATGGCGACCGGGATGGCGCTGCTGCGTCCGGGGGATCTGCCCGTCGGCGCCGGACGCTTCGAGATCGGACGGATCGGCGCGGGCTCCGCCGCGACGCGCACCGCGCCATTCCTGGTGAGCTTCTCGGATCAGTTCGCGATCACCAACTACGATCAGATGATCAGCTTGCTGCGCTACTTCGACCGTCAGGAGTGGGTGGACAAACTGCGCCAAGCGGCCCCGGACCAGCGCCCTGCCACTTGGCGCGAGTTCTACAAGGCCACCGATCCTGTCGAGATCACACCGGAGAACGAAGCGCTGGAGGCGTATTTCCGCCGCATCCAGGTCGCGAACCAGCGCTTCCGGGAGGCGGGAGATCCCGGCTGGCTGACCGACCGGGGCGAGGTGTTCATCACGCTGGGCGAGCCCGACGACGTGTTCGACTTCTCGACGGACGTGTCCCGCGCGGGCGTGCGTGGCGTCCGCTGGACCTACAACGGGTTCCGGCTGACGCTCTTTTTCCAGGACAATACGGGATTCGGCCGTTTCCGGCTGACGCCTCTCTCGCGGGCCGAGTACCAACGCGTCGTAGCTCAACAGCGCCGCCGGCAGTGAAGCGGGCGGTCGGTCTCCTGCTTCTGGTCGCGGCGGCGCCGCCCCGGTCGGTCGCCACGGCTCAGCAGACCTCTCCCTACTTAGCAGCCGAGCGCGCCGAATCGCTCCGGCTCGCGGGCCGGCCGTGGCACGCGGCGGAGACGCTGCTGGCCGCGGCGGCCCGCGAGCCCCGGCTCAACGCCACGTTCATCGTGGAGGGTGCCAAGGCCGAGCTCTACGCCCGGCGCTACGATCGCGCGCGCAGCCTGCTCGTGGGCCAGCCGTGGCTCGAAGACTATGGCGACGGCGGCGCCCTCGCGGTTCTGGCGGAGGCGGAGGCGCGGCTCGGCCTCGGGACGGCGGCGGCCGGTCACTACGCCGCCGCGCGGGCGCGGGCGCGCGGCCCCCGGGCCGCCCTGCTCGCGGTGCGCGAGGGACTCGCTTGGGAAGGGGCGGGCGCACGGGACTCCGCGGCGGCCGCATATGCGGCAGCGCGAGCGGCTGGCCTGCCGGCTATCGACGCGTGGCTGCGGCTGCGGCAGGCGCGCGTAACCCGTGACACCGCGGTGGCATTCCGGCTGCTCGCCGACTTACCGGCACCCGCGGCCCGCGAAGCCAACGCCGCCAGGGCGCAGGCGCTGCTCGCTGCCGGCGACTCGGCGAGTGCCCTCGAAGCGTTCGCCCAGGCGGGCCGATCGCTCGACCTCGCCCGGCTCGCGCTCGCGCACGGGGACTCGAGCCGGGCGCGCGACGCGCTGTACGGCCTGATGGCGCGGGCGCCCGAAACAGATGACGCCGCCGCGGCGGTCGGCGTCGCGCTGGACGCCCTCCGACCCCGCACCCCGCCGGAGCGCGTGGCGCTGGCTCGTGCGATGAAAGGGCACGGGGGCGCCGCGGACGGGCGGGTCGAGGTCGAGCGCGCGCTCCGGCAGGGGGACTCGAGCGCCGCAACGCTGGTGCTCGCCGGCGAGCTGTTCGCCGCCGCCGGTCGATTCCGCGATGCCGAACGCGCCTACCGGTCCGCGGCCGGCGATCCCGCGCTGGGCGCGCTCGCCATCTACCGCCGCGCGCGCGTGCTCGTCCGCTTGGGAGATGCGGGTGCGAGGGAAGCGCTGTCGGGGTTCGCGCGGGCCTTCCCTTCTGATACCGCCGCGCCCACGGCGCTGTACATGCTCGGGGACATGCTTGCGGATCGGGGGGACTGGTCCGGCGCGGCGCGTTGGTTCGGTGAGTTGATCGCCCGCTACCCCGCCGACCTGCGCGCCTCGCTGGCGCGCTTCCGGCTCGCCGCGCAGGCATTACGCGACAGCCTGCGCGACAGCGCCGCCGCCCTGTTCCAGGCGGAAGTGGCGGCGGCCGGCCCGCAGCGCACCACCGCGCGCTTCTGGCTCGGCAGGCTCATGCGGCTGGGGGGCGACACGGCGCAAGCGCGCACCACCTGGCTGGCGTTGGTGCGCGAGGACTCGATCGGCTATTACGGGCTGCGCGCGCGCCGCGAGGTGGATCTGCCGCCGCTCCGCATTGCGGCCGCTCCGCTCCCGGCCCCGTCGCCGGCCGTCGCCACGTGGCTGGGCCGCCTCGACACGCTCCTCCTAGCCGGGCTCGACACCGCGGCGCAGGCAGAGGTGCGCGCCGTCCTCGCTCGCGCGGCGCAACAGGACATCGACGCCCTGCTCGCCTGGGGCGACGGACTCGCGGCCCGTGGATTCGGCCCCGCAGCCGTGCGCCTCGGCTGGCAGGCGGCGCTCAAGTCACCGAACGACTCGCGCGTGCTCCGCGTCATCTTTCCCTGGCCGAACCGCCGCGCCGTCGAGGCAGAGGCCGCCGAGTTCGGCGTCGATCCACTGCTGCTCGTCGCCATCGTGCGTCAGGAAAGCGTGTTCGATGCGCAGGCGCTCTCGCCCGCCGGCGCGCGCGGTCTGGCGCAGCTCCTGCCGGGCACGGCGGCCCTCACGGCGCGTGGGCTCGACGTGACGTTCTATCCCGACTGGATCACCGTTCCGGATCTGAACCTGCACCTCGGGGCCGCGCACCTGCAGGAGCTGCTGCAGCGTTTCGGGGGTCGGGTCGACGCGGCGGCGGCCGCCTACAACGCGGGCAGCGTGCCCGTGAAGCGCTGGCTCGAGCGGCCCGGCGCCGACGATCCGGATGAATTCATCGAGCTCATTCCGTATCAGGAGACGCGCGGCTACGTGCGCGCGGTGCTGCGCAATCGGGAGTTGTATCGCGCCCTGTACGTGACGCCAACCAATTGATTGAGCGTGATTTACGGGAGTCGGGCGGCGTGGCGCCGGGGTTTCTTGACAACCCTTCCGCGGCGTGTCATTTCTATCGCGCCCGACACGGTGCCGGGCCGGGTGCTCCGCGCCCCATGCGTGACTCTGCAGGAGGCAGACCGAATGGCTAAGGGAAAAGTGAAGTGGTTCAATGACGCCAAGGGCTACGGCTTCATTGAGCAGGAAGGCGGCGAGGACGTGTTCGTACACTTCTCAGCCATCCAGATGGACGGGTTCAAGACCCTCGCCGAGGGTCAGGTCGTGGAGTTCGAGGTGCAGGCTGGCGAGAAAGGGCTGCACGCCGCGAACGTCGTTCGCGGCTAACCGGCCTCGCGCCATTCGGCGTCCCCCCGCCCGCGTCTTCGGGCGGGGTTTTTCATTCTCCCCGCCCGCTCCGGCCTCGTTATTTTTCTTCAGCACATGCCCGGCCCCGCTTCGACACCCGCCGCCACTCTCTATCTCGTTGATGGCTACGCGCTCATCTACCGTGCCTTCTTCGCGATGATCGCCCGCCCCCTCACCACGCGCCGCGGCGAAAACACCTCGGCGGCCTGGGGGGTCACCAACTTTCTGCTGCGGCTGCTCGAGCGGCGGCGTCCCGACTATCTCGCCTGGGTGCACGACGTGGGCGAGTCCTTCCGGCATCAGACCTACCCGCAGTACAAGGCGACCCGCCAGAAGCTCACCGAAGAGCTGCAGCAGGAGTTCGACCGGTCGGTCGAGCGGATCGAGCAGATCCTGGAGGCGTTCCGGGTGCCGTTGGTCGGCGTGGAAGGGTACGAAGCGGACGACGTGATCGGCACGCTCGCCACCGCGGCGCGCGGGCTGCAGGTGGTGATCGTGTCGGGCGACAAGGACTTCTACCAGCTGATCGGCCCGGGCATCGCGCTTCTGAACCCGGGTCGCGGCGGGCCGGCGGCCGTCGAAGAGCACTGGGTGGATCAAGCCAACGCGAGCGAGCGCCTGGGAGTGCCCCCCGAGCGCGTGGTGGACTACCTGGCGCTGGTGGGCGACACCTCGGACAATGTGCCGGGCGTGAAGGGTGTGGGGGAGAAAACGGCGCTCGAGCTGCTCAAGACGTTCGGCGACCTCGATGGGATCCTGGCGAACGCGGACCGGATTTCCGGCAAGCGCGCGCGGGAAGCGGTGCAGCAGTACGCCGATCTGGCGCGACTGTCGCGGGAGCTCGTGACCATCCGGCGCGACGTACCACTGCCGCTCGACCTCGAGCCGCTGCGGGTCCGCCCGCCCGATGCCGCACGCCTCACCGAGCTGTTCACCGAGCTTGAGTTCCGGTCGCTGATCCCGAAGCTGTCGTCGCTCGAGGGCGCGGCCGCGGAGCACGCCGCTCCGGCCGCCCAGCAGACGCCCCCGTCGCTCGCGACACTCACGGCGGTCCGGGTGGAGCCGTCGATCGTCGACGACCCCGCCAAGCTCGCCGCCGCGATGGCGGAGTGGCGCCGGGCCCCTCTCCTCGCGCTCGACACGGAGACCACGTCGCTCGATCCGATGCGCGCCGAGCTCGTCGGCATGTCGCTGGCGATCGCGCCCGGGCGCTCGTGGTACCTACCCTTCGGGCATGTGGCGCCCGACGGCGAGCTGGCCGGTGGCACGCCGCCGCAGAACCTCCCGCCGCTCACGAATGAGGCGCTGGCGCCCCTGCGAGAACTGCTCGCCGATGCGCGCGTGCCCAAGGCAGGGCACAACATCAAGTACGACTGGCTGGTGCTGCGTCGAGCGGGGGTGGAGCTGGCGGGCGTGTCGTACGACTCGATGCTCGCCAGCTTCGTGCTCGATCCCGGGCGCCGCTCGCATGCCCTCGACGAGCTGGCGCGCGAGCGCCTGTCCCTCGCGATGCGGACGTACGCGGAGCTGGTGGGCCGGGGCAAGGCGGAGCGTCCGTTCGCCGCGGTGCCGCTGGCGGACGCGGCGCGCTATTGTGCGGCGGACAGTGAGATCGTGCTGCGCTTGCACGACGCGTTCCGGCCGGAGCTCGAAGACCACCAGCTGGTTCGCCTGCTCGAAACGATCGAGCTGCCCCTCATGCCGGTGCTTGTGGACATGGAGGCCCGGGGGGTGTGCGTCGACCTGACTCGACTGGGCGAGATCTCACGCACCTTCGCCGGAGAGCTGACGGAGCTCGAGCGCGCGATCTATCAGGCTGCGGGAACCGACTTCAACATCAACTCAACGCCCCAGCTGCGGCACGTGCTGTTCGAGAAGCACCAGCTTCCGATCCTCAAGAAGACGAAGACCGGCCCCTCAACCGACTACGAGGTGCTGGAGCAGCTCGCCGCGATGGGACACGAGGTGCCCCGGTTGCTGATCGAGTACCGCGAGCTGTCGAAGCTCAAGTCCACCTACGTCGATGCGTTGCCGGGGTTCATCAATCCCCTGACCGGGCGCATCCACACGAGCTTCAATCAGACGGGGGCGGCCACGGGACGGCTGTCGTCCTCGGATCCGAACCTGCAGAACATTCCCGTGCGCACGCCGCGCGGCGAGGTCATCCGCCGTGCCTTCGTCGCTCCGCCCGGCGCCGTGCTCGTCACGGCCGACTATTCCCAGATCGAGCTGCGACTGCTGGCCCATCTGTCGGGCGACCCGGCGTTCGTCGCGGCGTTCGAGCAGGGCGGGGACATTCACCGCCAGACGGCGGCGATCATCTTCGACGTGACCCAGGACCAGGTCACCGCGGAAATGCGCGCCCGCGCGAAGACGATCAACTTCGCCACGATCTACGGGCAGGGGGCGTTCGCTCTGTCCCGCCAGCTCGGCATTACTCAGGATGACGCGAAGCGATTCATCGAGCAGTACTTCACCCGCTTCGCCGGCGTCCGGGCCTGGCTCGATCGCACGGTGGCTGAGGCGCGAGAGAAGGGGTATGTCGAGACACTGTTCGGAAGACGGCGTTACGTCCCGGAGCTCAAGGACCGCAACTTCAACATCCGCGCATTCGGCGAGCGTACCGCCACCAACTCCCCTCTCCAGGGCTCGGCGGCGGACCTGATCAAAATCGCCATGATCCGCATCGCAGGTGCCTTAAAGGACCAAGGCCTCGCGTCTCGCATGATCTTGCAAGTTCATGACGAGCTTGTACTTGAGGTACCGCATGGAGAGGAGGAAGTCGCCACGGACGTGGTAAAACGCCATATGGAGCGAGCCGCTGAGTTGCACGTCCCCTTGGTCGTAAGTGTCGGCATGGGAATGAATTGGGTCGATGCAAAGGGGTAAGCATGGCTCTTGCATGAATGGGACTCGGCGCCCACTATATGTGGCACCGAGCCAGTGACTTACGGGCTCGGCGCCCTTTGGCGCCTGGAGGGTCGGCAGCGATGTCCCGAAACGGCTTCACCCTGATCGAGCTACTCATCGTGGTGGTGATCATCGGGTTGTTGGCGACCATTGCCATCCCGAAGTTCTCCAACACGAAGGAGAAGGCGTTTGTCGGGACGATGAAGTCCGACCTGCGCAATCTCGCGACGGCGGAGGAGGCGTTCTTCTACGACAGCGCCAAGTACACGACCGACTTCACCCTGATGAATAACTTCCGGCTTTCGAGCGGCGTGAACCTGGCGAGCGCAACGGCGACGACCACTGGTTGGTCGGCGAGCCTGACGAGTTCGTACGCGCCGGGGAGGCTGTGCGCCCTCTTCTCAGGGAGCGTCCCGCCCGTGGCTCCTGCCACGACTGAAGGCCGCATTACCTGTCAATAGACCCGCCGTACCGTGAATTCACACGCCGCCGCGAGGGGATGTGCTTCGCCCTCGACGGCGGCGTGTGGCTTCATCGCCACACGCTCCGAGGCGAGCCGATGGTACACCTGGTGAGCGCTGACAAGGAGCGGTTGCTCGCCCTCGGCCCGGCCCTCGGCCTCGAGCCGGCGTGGCTGCAATACAAGCCGCTGAAACACCCAAGGACCGGAATCAGGGTAGCGGCGTGGCATTGGGATGTCTTAGGGTGGCGTCTGCAGCGGCTGTGAACCCGCCCTACTCGCTGTTCCCCGCTTCCAGCCTCGGTGCCCGGACGCCCGGCCACCAATTCCATCGGCCCGCAATGTGCATGATCGCCGGCACGAGCACCATCCGAATCAAGGTCGCGTCCAGCAGGACGGCGGCGGCGAGGCCGAAGCCGATGAGCTGGACGGCGAGCACGCGCGTGAAGGCGAACGTGCCGAACACCAGAATCATGATCAGGGCGGCGCTGGTGATGGTGGAGGCCGTGGCCGACAGACCCTCCATGGTGGCGTGATCGTTCCGACCGGTCTTGTCGAACACCTCTTTCACGCGCGTCAACAGGAAAACTTCGTAGTCCATCGACAGCCCAAACACGATTGCGAACACCAGCACCGGAACGACGGCCCAGATCGCCTGCGTCGGCCCCTCTAGCCCGAAGAGGCCGCCGCCGTAGCCGTGCTGGAAGACGAGCACGGTGAGGCCGAACGCGCCGCCCACCGACAGGAGGTTCAAGAGGACCGCTTTGATCGGAACGAGCAAGGAGCGGAATGCGACGAACAGCATGATCGCCGTGATGCCGAGGACCAGGCCAACCGTTTCTGGAAATCGTTTCATGAGCGCCTGCTGCGTATCCACGTTCGAGGCGGCGAAGCCGGCGACCAAGATCTCGGCCCCGGCCAGGCCTCTGACGTCACGGGCCACCAGGGCCCGGACCCGTCGCACCACGTCCATCAGGCCCGTCAGCGAGACCGTGTCGGCGGGGATCACGTCGAGCAGCGTGACGCGATTGTCGGCGCTCAGATAGGCGTTGAAGAAGTTCGGATTTTTGGCGCGCACGGCGGCCGGGTCGCTGTAATACAGGACGAGCTGGAGCGTCGACATTCTCGACTTGATGCTCGCGACGCCCCGGACCTCGCGCACACGCGGGTCCTTCTGGATCGAGTCGGTGAGCGCTTTGAGCCCCGGGAGGCGGCGTCCGGATAGCGCCGACTCCCCTTCCGGGAGCTGCACCACGACACGCACGGGTTGGATCACCCCGCTGGCGCCCATCTCGCGCAGCGCTTGAAGACCCCGGCCGGACTCGGACTCCGGCGGGAACCAGTTGGTGGCGGGAAGACCGAGGCGAATCTGGCTGGCCGGGGAGGTGAGCAGCGCGATGGCCGCCCCTCCTACCGCGACCGCGCGCCACGGCCGATGGCCCAGCCAGCGCGCCCAGCGCTCCCAGCCGGTCGGCGCGTGGAACCGGGCGAGCGGGCGGGCGAGCCATTTGGGGCGGTCGATGTTGCGCCCCAGGATCGCGAGGACCGCCGGAAGGAACGTCGTGGCGAGCAGGACGGCGACTCCGACGACGAACAGGCCGCCCACGCCCACCGAGCGTGTGTCCGAGAGCGGCGTGGTGACGAGCGCCGCGAACCCCACCACGACCGTGAGTCCCGACGTCACGACCGCCGAACCCGCGGTCTCGACCGTGCGGATGGCGGCGTCCGCCGACGAGAGACCGCGGTTGAGCTCCTCGCGGAACCGGGTGACGATGAGGAGCGAGTAGTCGATGCCCACGCCGAGCCCCACCATGGTGGTGATGTTCAGCACGAACACGGACATGGGCGTGTAGCGCGCCGCGATGGTGACCAGGCCGAGCGCGATCGTGATCGCGAGCAGGCCTACCAGGACCGGCAGAGCGGCGGCGACCAGCGCGCCGAAGGCGACGATCAGCACCGCCAGGGTGAGCGGGAGGGCGCGCTGCTCGCCCCGCTCGGTGTCCTCCGCGCTGATGGTGCGCACATCGTGGTCCAGCGCCGGGAACCCGGTCACCATCACCTCGAACCCGTCCGAGCCGGGGACCCGTGCCAGCCCTTCCCCGATCGCGGCGCGCAGGTCGGGGACGAAGCTGGCACTCAGGTCGTGGGTGGACTCGGGCGTGAGCGCGGCAATGAGGAACGTCGTGTGGCGGTCCTGACTGACGAAGCTCGATTCGCCGATCGTGCGGGCCGAGATCACTTGTCCCACGTAAGGGCGGCGTTCGACGGCGGCTTTGAGCGTGTCGAGCACGGCCTCGAAGCGGACGTTGGTCCAGCGGACCGGGCCGTGAACGACGATCGCCACGTAGTCGGCGAAGGGGGTCGGAAACACCTTCTTCAGGAGCTCGGTCGCCCGGCTGGATTCCGTGGTCTCGCTGCCACTACCCCGGAGCGCAAGCACCTGCTGCACGTGGCAGGCCCGCGGCCCGAACAGCAGCGCGAGGGCCGTCCATGCCACGATGACCCACCCACGCCGTCGGATGATGGGTGCCGCTGGTAACGCGAACACTTACGTGCCAAGCATAAGCAGGCCACAATCATAGAGACGCCAGCGAGGCAAAGCTAGCGGCGCGACGCCGTCCGTTCGCATATTGCGCGCATGCTCGAACGCCGCATGCTCATCCTCGTCGCCGCGCTCGTCGTCTTCCTCGCGTCGGCCGCGCTGTGGAACGCCTTCGTGCGACGGCCCGCGCGGGCGTCGGCCGGTGCGACGCCCAGTACCGCTGCCGCGGAGAGCGTAGCGCGGACGTCGAGCTCGGCGATCACGCCTCAACCCGCCCCCGCCCCCGCCCCCGTCCCCGCCCCCGCACCCTCACCAACGGTCGTGGCGCCGGTCGGCGCCGGCGGTCCGAGTTACATCGTTCTCCTCGCTCGCTCCGAGATCCGCCGCCGGATCCGCGCCAGCGCCGGCGGCACCTATCTGAACGACATCATGAGTGCGAGCTCGGACTCAGTCCTGCACCGCTGGGACGGCCGTGTCTCGAGTCCGGTACGCGTGTTTTTTCCCCCAACGACCGTCGCCAACTTCCAGCCGAGCTTCCTCGACGCCGTGCGGAGCGCCTTCCAGCGCTGGCAGGACGCCGGCGTGCCCGTGCGGTTCAACCTAGAGGCGGACTCCGGCTCCGCCGAAGTGCGGGTCCAATGGCGCATCCAGTTCGAGGGAGAGCGCTCGGGGCAGACGGACCTGCAGTGGGACGACGAAGGACACGTGACCGGTGGCGTCGTCACCCTCTCCACCTTCGATGCCAAGGGGCAACCGTTCGGGCCCGAGGACGTCCGCGTGCTCGCCCTGCATGAGATCGGACACCTGATCGGCCTCGACCACTCGCCGGATCCGGGCGACATCATGTACGCGCAGCCCAAGGTCCGCGATCTCTCACCCCGCGACATCCGCACAGCTGCCCTCCTCTATGACCTCGCGCCAGGGTCGCTTCGGGTCGGGGGCTGAGCCCGGGCGCATCGAGCTATATTGAGGAAAGGCAGTCGGCGGATTCCATGGCGCACCGCAGCATCGTCTCGTTCCTCACCCACGAAGCCCCTCCGGACGGCGGGGCGGCCACCCTGGCTCAGGCCCTGGACGCGCGGGTCCGCGAGGGGGAGTTGATCGAGAGGCTTCCCGATCACGCGGTGCGCTGTTTCGCCTGCGGCCACCGCTGCCTTGTGAAGCCCGGGCGCCGGGGGATTTGTAAAGTCCGTTTCAACAGGGACGGGACGCTCTACGTCCCCGCGGGCTACGTCGCGGCGCTGCAGTGCGATCCTACCGAGAAGAAGCCGTTCTTTCATGCATTCCCTGGTTCCGACACGCTCACGTTCGGGATGCTGGGATGCGACTTCCACTGCGGGTACTGCCAGAACTGGCTCACGAGCCAGGCGCTACGCGACGACGCTGCCGGTGTGGTCCCGACCGACGTCACGCCGGACGACCTGGTTCGGCTGGCGCTGCGGCAGGGAGCGAAGCTGGTCGGCTCGTCCTACAACGAGCCGCTCATCACCGCCGAATGGGCGCTCGACGTGTTCAAGGTGGCGAGGGCCCACGGCTTGAAGACCGCGTTCATTTCCAACGGCAATGCGACTCCCGAGGTGCTCGATTACATCCGCCCCTGGACCGACTGTTACAAGATCGACTTCAAGGCGATGGAAGATCGCCGCTACCGTGAGCTGGGCGGCGTGCTCCAGCACGTGCTCGATGCGATCCGGATGGTGTACGAGCGGGGGTTCTGGCTCGAGCTGGTGACCCTGGTGGTTCCGGGGTTCAACGATGACGACGCCCAGCTGCGCCGCGCCGCCGCCTACATCGCGTCGGTGAGCCCGGAGATCCCCTGGCACGTCACCGCGTTCCACAAGGACTATCGGATGACCGACCCTGACAACACCTCCGCCGAGTCGCTGGTGCGGGCGTGCGAGATCGGCGCGGCGGCCGGCCTCGAGTTCGTCTACGCGGGCAACCTCCCGGGCCGGGTCGGGCGCTGGGAGCATACGTGGTGTCCGGACTGCGGCGAGTTGCTGATCGAGCGCTACGGGTACGTGATCAAGCAGCAGCGGATCGGCCCGGATGGCGGCTGCTTCGCGTGCGGCCGACGGATTCCGGGCGTGTGGTCGTAGGGCTGCTGCTCCTGGCCCTGCAGAGCGCCGGTTCGCCGGCGTTCACTGCAGGTACCTTCGATCCGCCGGTCGAGGACGGCATCCGCCGGGGAGCCTACCCCGGCGCAGCCCTGATCGTCGGGCGGCGCGACACGATACTGTTCGCCAAGGGCTATGGGCACCTCACGTGGTCGGCGTCGAGCCCGGCCGTCGATCCGGACAGCAGCATGTACGACCTGGCCTCGCTCACCAAAGTCATCGCCACAACGACCTCGCTGATGCTGCTCGTGGAGCGGGGGCAGGTGCGCCTGGATGAGCCGGTCTCCACCTACATCAGGGAGCTCCAAGCGCCGGCAACGGCGGGGATCACGGTGCGCCAGCTCCTCACGCACACGTCGGGGCTCCGCGCCGACATCCCGGACCGGGAGCTCAAGGCGATTCCCGACAGTGCGGCGCTCATGGCGCGCGTGCTGCGCGAGACTCCCCGCCTCCCGCCCGGCAGCCGCGTGATCTACAGCGATCTGAACGCGATCCTGCTCGGCGAGCTGGTGGGACGCGTGGCGGGCGAACCGCTCGACGCCTTCGTCGCGCGGGAGGTCTTCACGCCCCTGGGCCTTCACGAGATGATGTTCCGGCCGCCGCCCCGCCTGCGAGTCCGGATCGCTCCCACGGGGGTGTGGCATGGCCATCCCGTCGCCGGCACCGTGAATGACGGGAGTGCGTTCAAGCTCCGAGGCGTGTCCGGCAACGCCGGGTTGTTCTCCACTGCGGCCGACGTCGCTCGGTTCGCTCAGTTCGTGCTGCGAGGCGGCACGAGTCTCGATGGCCGCCGGCGGCTGCGTGAGGAGACCGTTCGCCTGTTCACCTCCAAGGCCACGGCGTTCGGGGCGCGGAGCGAAGCTCGGGCGCTCGGCTGGCAGGCGGTCCCGACGGGCGAGAGCGTGTCGAGCGCGGGAACGCTGTTCGGGCCGCGGAGCTACGGCCATACCGGCTGGACGGGGACCTCGCTCTGGATTGATCCCGACCGCGACCTGTTCGTGGTCCTGCTCACCAACCGCGCGTACGTGCCGCGCGCCCGCCGCCCGTTTACCCTGCTGAAGCAGGTGCGCGGCGCCGTCGCCGACGCGGCCGCGCGGGCGTCCGATGCGCGCTGACCGGACGCGCCCGACGCTCATCTACGATGGCGAGTGCGGCTTCTGCCAGCGCTCGGTCGCCTTGCTCCGGCGGTGGGACCGGGAACGTCGCATCGCGCTGGTCCCGTTCCAGGATGAGGCTCGCGTGGCGGCGTTCCACGTCCCGCTTCCGGCCCTCGCGGCGGCGATGCACCTCGTGCTTCCGCCCCCCGACGGGCGAGTGTTCGCCGGCGCGGACGCGGTTCCGCAGCTCCTGCGGCTGCTGCCGGGAAAGCGCTGGCTGGCGTGGCTATTCCGCGTCCCCGGTGTGCAGCCCGTCGCGCGGCGGCTGTATGCCTGGATCGCCCGGCGACGGCGCTGCCTGGTGCGCGGGTCTGCGGCCGACTAGTGCCGTTCCAGCTGGCGGCGCAGTGAGGCATCTTGGGGTGTTCCGGTGGCAAACGAGCTGGAACGGCACTAGGTTCGGAAACAGGACGGAGGGGAGGAGTCGGTGATGACGGCACCCGTGGCACTCAATCCGGAGGCGGCGCGCAACGCGCTCCGGCAGGTAAAGGATCCGGAGCTCGACATGAACATCGTCGACCTCGGTCTCGTGTACGACGTCGAGATTGCCGAGGGCGACGTGCGCGTGAAGATGACCCTCACGTCGCCCGGCTGCCCGGCGGGTCCGATGATCACCAACGACGCCTACCGTGTGCTGCGTGGGCTCGAGGGCGTGAAGGACGTCGACATCGAGATCGTGTGGGAACCCTACTGGACGCCCGAGCGGATGGATCCCAAAGTTCGGGCCTTGATGGGGCTCTAACCGAGCGCCGCGAGCAGCGCGTCTCCGAACGCTTCGATTTGCCAGCGCCGGAGCTCCCCGATACGGGCGAGCCCGGCGCGGTCGTTTGGTGGCGGTTGGGCGCGGGCCACGGCCTCGAGGGTCGAGCGCCCGCACAGGACGCCGGGATCGAGCCCGAGCTCGGCGGCGGCGCGATTGCGGGCTGCCTTGAGGCGCTCGACCCGCGCGTCGACCGCCGGGTCGCGCGCCTGACGTGGCGGACGCTCCACGCGGGGCAGCTCGCCCTCCGAGAGCGCCAGGGCCCGGCGCACGCCCTCGAGCAGCGCGGGGCCGTGCCGTGCGGCCAGGCTGCGCGGCAGCGCGGCGATCCCGCCCAGCTCCGCGGGCGCGCGGGGAAGGGCTTTGGCCACGGCCAGCAGGGCGTCGTTCCCAATGATGCGGAACGTAGCGCGATCCAGCTCGGCTCCCACGGCTTCGCGCCAGCGGTGCAGCTCCCGCAGCGCCGCGAGCTGTCGCGGCGCCAGCGCCTTGGCTCCCTTCACCCGCAGGAATGCATCCGGCCCCCCGCCGTCGGGCGCTCCCGTCCAGCGCAGCTCTTCGAGGTGCGTGAACTCCTCCTCCGCCCACGCCAGCCGACCGAGCGCCGTGAGCCGGCCGCGCAACTGCTCGCGCAACGCCGGCAGGTGCGCCGTATCCGCCGCCGCGTAGGCGAGCATGGCTGGAGGGAGCGGGCGGCGCGACCAGTCCGCCTTCTGGTGCTCCTTGGCGAGCTTCACGCCGGCGTACTTTTCCAACAGTGCCGCGAGGCCGATCGCCGGCTCGCCGGCCAGCTGGGCGGCGATGCGCGTATCGAACAGCCGCCGCGCCCGGAATCCGTAGTCACGATCGAGAATGCGCAGATCGTAGTCCGCATCGTGGAAGATCTTCTCGACCTTCGCGTCGGCCAGCAGCCGGCCTACGGGCGAGAGGTCCTCCACCGCCAGGGGGTCGATGATCTCGGTTCGGGAGGGGCTCGAGAGCTGAATCAGAAAAATTCGGTCGCGGTAGCGGTGGAAGCTCGCCGCCTCGGTATCGGCGGCGACGAGCGGCTCCCGCGACAGCGCCGCGATGGCTTCAGCAAGCGCTTCGGGCGTGCGGATGTAGCTCACTCTTCCTTGCTGAGCGCTTCCAGGCCGGCGGCGATCTCCTCGAGCGCCTTGGCGAGGGTCTTGTAGAATTCAGCGTCCGGCGGCTGGGGGGCGCCGCCCAGCGGATCGCCCGCGCACTTGCGGGCGGCGCGCGCGGCATGACGGATGTAGTCGGTGGCAACCCGCATGGCGTCCTCGGGATCGGGGTTTGGGTGTCGGATCCGGCGCAGCTGATTCAAAAGATACGCGCGACGCTGGTGCCTTGTAGCCTCGGCGACTGGCCCACGCCGCTCGAGCGTGCCACCACGCTCGCCCACGCCGTCGGCGTGGCTGAGCTCACCGTCAAGCGTGAAGACCAGTCATCCGCGCGCTACGGAGGGAATAAGGTACGCGCGCTCGAGTTCCTGTTCGCGGGCGCCCCGCCCGGGACGGTATTCGTCACGCTGGGCGGCACCGGCTCGAGTCACTGCCTCGCGACCGCCGTGCACGCTCCCGTCGCGGCCGGCTGCGCCGTGCTCGCGCAGTTCCCGCAGCCCGACACTGCCATGAGCCGCGCCGTCGCCGCCGCCTGCCGGGCCCGCGCGGCGCTCGTCGTTCGCGCCCGGGCCTGGGGATCGCTGCCCCTCGCGGTGCTCGATGCGTGGCGTCGCGCAGGGGCCCTTGGCCCCCGTCGCTGGATTCCCGGCGGGGGCGCGCACCCCCGCGCGGTGGTGGGCCACCTGCTTGCAGGGTTGGAGCTCGCCTCGCAGGTCGCCGCGCCGCCGGACGCGATCGTCCTACCGCTCGGCACCGGCGGTACGGCCGCGGGCCTCGCCCTCGCCGTCTCCGCGCTCGGCTGGCCGACGCGGGTCGTGGGCGTCCGCGTGGCACCGCGGTTGGTCGCCAATGGTTGGCGTACCATGCGACTCGCTCGCGCGGCCCGGCACCTGCTCGCGGACCGGGGGGTACCGCTCCCCGCTCCCCGCTCCCTCGACATCGTGGAGGGGTTGGGGAAGGGCTACGGTCACCCGACACTGGAGGGAGAGCGGGCCGCCCGGCTCGCGTCGCAACACGGCCTCACGCTCGACCCGACGTACGGCGCCAAGGCATTCGGCTTTCTCTCGCAACGTGCCCCGTGCAACGGGCAACGAGTGGTTTTCTGGCATACGTTTGCGGTTCCCGATCCCCAGCCGGAGCTGCCACCGTGACGCCGTTCGGGACGGTCGAGCTGACGGTTTACCCATACGAATGCGACGCGTTTGGTCACCTGAACCAGGCGGCGCTGCTCACGCTGCTCGAGCGCGCCCGCTGGGATGCGCTCGCCCGCGGCCCGGGGATGGACCTGTTCGAGCGGAACGGCGTGTGGCCCGCGGTCCGCAAGGCGACGATCGAATATCGGGCCCCGGCGTTCGCGCGCGACGTGCTGCGCATCGAGACGACGGTCGTGGGCCGTGGCACCACCAGCATGACCCTGCGACATGTGGTGCGGCGGATCTCCGACGATGCCGCCATCGCGGAAGCAGAGATGGTGTTCGTGTGCATCGATCGACTGGGGCGCGCCACCCCGATTCCGGACGAGATCGCCCGCTTTCTCGGCCCCCGTCCGTCGGGGGGCCATCAGCCGATCCAGGTGCCGGCGGGGGACGTCGAGCTTGCCGTGGACCTGCGCGGCGAGGGGGTGCCGGTGCTGTTCGTGCATGGTTTCCCGTTCGATCGGACCGTGTGGCGGCACCAGCTCGCCACGCTTTCGCGGGCTCGGCGCATCGCCTTCGACCTGCGCGGCGTCGGCGGCTCGGGGGTGCCCCCCGGTGCCGACGGCTATTCGCTGTCGCGGTATGCGGACGACCTCGTGGCCGTGCTCGACGCGCTGGGCGTGCGGGAGGCAGTGCTGTGCGGCATCTCGATGGGTGGCTACGTCATCTTCGAGCTGTTGCGCCGGCATCCGGAGCGCGTGAGAGCGCTGATTCTCGCCGATACCAAGCCTCAGGCGGACTCCGCCGACGCGAAGCGGGGGCGCGACGAGCTCACCCACGTCGCGGAGCGGGAAGGCCAGGATGCCGTGATCGAGCGGTTGCTCCCGCGGCTGCTCGCGCCGGCCACGCAGGCCACCCAGCCCGAGGTGGTGGGACAGGTGCGCGAGATGGCGCGCCGCTGGTCGGTGCCCGCCCTGGTAGGCGCGCTGCGGGTGTTGCGTGACCGACCGGACTCCACCGAGACCCTGCGGGGAGTGCGGGTGCCGACACTGGTGCTCGTGGGGAGCGAGGACGAGATCGCTCCCCCCGATACGGCGCGCACCATGGCGCAGCTCATCCCCGACGCCCAATATCACGTCGTCCCTGCCGCCGGCCACATCGCACCCTTGGAGCAGCCCCTTGCGGCTAACCGGCTGTTGGCCGACTTCCTGAGTGGGCTTCCATCTCCCTGAAGCGAGAACCCCGGGGTGGCGACCCCGGGGCTGTGTTCACGATCCCTTGCGCTGCGGCTTGCCGGGCGGGCTCGCGCCCTGAAACACATCCCGGTTCTTGGCGATGTAGGACTTCCACTGTGGAGGCGTGTCTTCCTCCGGGAAGATCGCGGTAACCGGGCACTCAGGCTCGCAGGCGCCGCAATCGATGCATTCGTCCGGGTGGATGTACAGCTGATCCTCGCCCTCGTAGATGCAGTCCACGGGGCAGACATCCACGCACGACCGATCCTTCACATTGATGCAGGGCTCGGCGATGATGTACGGCATTCAGGCTCCAGGTATTTCGCGTCGCTTCGGCCCCCAGACTCGGGCCGAATCGCAAACTTAGAACGGGTCTCACGCCCGTTCAAGGCCCGGTGGCGGGCGCCGCGATCCGCGTCATCAGCGACAAGACCCCCACGAGCAGCGCATAGTGCGCCAGAGCGATGTGATCCGGCTCTTCTGCCGCGCGACCGAACGCGGCGGCCGCCGCGGCCGCGCAGCCGAGCAGCACCAGGAGCCCTTCCGATGTCGCAACCCACATCACCGCGATGACGGCGACCGCCATCCAGCGCTGGTAGCGCGCGAGCGAGCGGAACCCGCGGGCGCCATCGAGCTGCCAAACCGGGACCAGGTTAAAGAGGTTCACCCACGCGCCGAAGTGAGCGATCGCGCCCCACACCCCGATGCCCGTGGCGCGATACATGGTGTAGGCCGCGAGCGCGGCGCCCAGTCCCCAGAGCGGGCCCGCGAGCCCGACCCGTGCGTCTTCGCGCGGCTCGGCCGGGTACTGCTTGAGCCGGATCACGGCGCCGATCCCGGGGATGAACATGGGCGCCGTGGCCTTGATGCCATAGCGTTGCAACGCCTGCACGTGACCCATCTCGTGGACATAGATGGAGAGCACAACCCCGAACGCGAACTTCCAGCCCCAGATCGTCCAATACACCCCCGCCGACAGCAGCATGCTGAGCAGCGTCCCCGCCTTGGTAAGGCCGAAGAGGAGCAGTTTGGCCTTCGTGAGGACGAACACGAACGCGAATTTGAACTTGAGGAGCAGGGCGCCGAGTGCGCCGACACCCGCCGCCCCTTTGCCCCACGGTGACCCCTGCTTCACGGTCGCGGGCCCGCCGTCCAGTGATCGACTCAAGGCGGCGATCCGGACAGCGACGACTTTGTGCTGGGTCGCGTCGGTCGGTAACAGGTCGAGTGCCTGGCGCCAGGCGGTCAACGCGCCGCTCGGGTCGCCTGCCTGCTCCGCGCGCTGCGCGGTGGCGGCTAGGCGCTTCAGCTCGTCGGCGTGAAACAGGCGTTGGCAGGACGGGCAGGCGAGAAAGGCGGGCGCGATCTGTGTGCCGCACTGCGCGCACACGAACGGCACCCGCCCGGGTGCTTCGGCGTCGATCATCGACGATGGGTTACGCTGCCGCGGGGCGAGCGGCGGCCTGGTATGGTCCCGTGACGTGGAGTGCGACGCCCCGGTTGAGTTTCCACGCCTCGTACAGCGCGAACCCGGCGATCAGGAGGTGGAGTGGACTCGTGATGCCGATCATGATAGGCGCCGCGTACGCGAGCGCTATGATGAGTGTGAGGCCGAAGACCACGGCGAGCGGCCCCGGCCGATGCGACGTGCTCGGCGCCGCGTCGGTGGAGGCGCTGACCCCGTCGGCCACTGCGGCGGGCGAGGCTGCCTGTGTGCCCAGCTCCTTCTTCAGCTCGCGGGCGATCAGTGAGGAATCCGTCACCACGACGGCGCTGTAGGTGAGGAACATGGCGAGCAGCTGGTAGCGCCAGCCTCCGCGGCCGTTCGAACCCTTGCGCACCGCGCCGCCGACCAGCACGCCGACGACGACTGCCACGAGGCCGAACTCGTACCCGGTCAGCGCTGCGATGCCGAAGTAGATCGCCGCCCCCAGGGCCGCGGCGGCAAACCCGAGTCCCAACGCCTTCACGAAGCGCCTACCCGAAGACCCGCGGTTCCACGCTGCCAAGACTTGGTTGCGGCACCGCTGGCACGTAACGTTGCCGTTCACTTCGTAGTAGGCCCCGGCCAGGGGCTGGCTGCAGACCGCGCAAGTCAGCGCGGAGGCGCGGCCGTCGCGCTCGACGTGCTCGAATTGGAGGCTCCCCTCGGGAGTCGCAGCGGATGGTTCATTCACAGGGTCTCTCCTGGAAACCGATAATCGGGCTCGGGGCGCGGCCCTATCTTTGAAAAGGCGGGTGGCTGGTTCAGTGAGAAACGACCACGGGGTAGAAACGCCTTATGCGGACTAGGCTTGCGCCTCGTTGAGATACCAGCCGGTATCCGAGATTGGCATCGCCGTCCGCTCCGTTGCCTGAAACGATTCCAATCGGTATCGTAGATTCCGATGGGTATCAGGCAGAGGCGCACGGCCGAAACTAAGACGCTCCTCCTTGAGGCGGGACTGAGCGTATTCGCGGAGCGCGGTATCGAGTTCGCCACGCTCGACGACATCGCCCAAACCGCGGGCTTCACCAAGGGCGCGATCTACCGGCAATTTCCCTCGAAGGGCGCGTTTCTCCTCGCCCTGTTCGAACAGTATGCGGCGGTGGCCCGGGCAGGCGCCGGGGCGCGCCAAGCACCGTGGTTCATTCCCCTTACCCTGCAGTTCGCCGCCCACGCGATGCGCGATCCGTTGCTCAAGCGGCGCTTTGCCGTCGTCCTGGCGGAGGCGCCGGACGGCGGCACGCCCGACGGTCAACTGCTCAAGGCACTCGGGCGAGTGCTGCCGCCGGCACACGCTGCTCCACCTCGAGCGCCGTAACAGGTCGCGAGGCCTTCATGGTCTATCTCCCCTGGCTCGTCATCCTGTTCATCCCATACTGGCTGGGGCCCATGATTGTGTGGCTCACTCAGAAGGCGGGTGCCCGTCCGGCGTTCGAGCCCTTCACCCCGGGACGTCACTCCGTGCCCGAGGACGTCGCCGCGTCGTTGCGGCAGACCTGCGACACCCTCGGTATCGAGGGCTTTCATGTCGTCGCCGATCTGTTCCAGACCGGCCAGATGAAGCACGTCAGCACACGTGTCGCGCTGCTCGAGAACTCCGTGACGGCGGAGGTGGCGCTCGCGATCGCGATGTTCACCGCTGCGCGTCCCGCCGGGCTCGTCGCGAGCTATGCGGAGCTGCCGACCAAGTTTCGCGATGGGCGGTCGGTCTCGGTCCACAACAGTCCGCTGGCGGGGTCGTTCACGCCGCCGCCGTCCCGCATCGTCGTGCGCCTGCCGATCGTGCGGGATCCGGCGCGGCTGTGTCGCATCAAGCGCGCCTACCTCGCACGACACTACCGTGGCGTGGAGCGCGTCCCGTTCGCGCACCAAAGCGAGCCGGCGCAGTTCTTGGGCGAGGCGATGGCGCGCGAGCTCACGGAGCAGGTCGAAGCGGGGAGGTGGCGGCGCGTCGATCGCGCCGGCGTGCTCCGGCCGACGTTCACAGCCGCGTGGGCGATGACCTGGCAGGCACTGCCGCCTTTCAGCATGCTGCGCCGGTGGCGCATCCGCCGGCGCGCGTCGGCGATCTTAAAGGACTTGAACATGGACGGTCCGGATCCCCGCCCCATCGCGCAGCCCCGCACACGGGTGTCGCTCGGGTGGGTGGCGGCGGTCGCCATCGTCGTCTTCCTCCTCACGCAGCTCGGGTCGCAGGCGCTCCGCACGGCGTGGACGCTGCCTTCCGACTTCGTGGCGCCGGCCGCCTTCCCCGACGCGGTCCAGGCGCTCGAGCGGCTCGCAGGCGCGAAGGCCACGCCGCTCATCGGCACCGACTCGGTCGGCGACTCCCGCGTCACCGAAGGCTTCGCGGTGAGCGTCCCGTCGGCGTGGGCGGACCGACTCGTGGCCATGGCGCAGCCGCGCTTTCTGGAGAAGGGTTTCTATCTGTTCCGCGCGGAGCAGCATTTCGGGAGCGGGCGCCGCTCCGACCGCGTCGGGCTGTTTCCACGCCGCGACCGTTATGAGATTCTCCGACTCATGGGGACGAACGGTTGGAATTACGGCGTCGGGCCCGACAGCATCATCGCGTGGCTGCGGGCGCTCGAGCGCGATCATCCGTTCGTCCTCACCGGCATGGGGTTCGATTGGGTGGAGGGCCGCTTCGGCGCCCCGATTCGCGACGCGGACGCGCTGGCCCGACGCTTCCAGGCGCTCTGTCCCGACATCGTGGACCAGGGAACCGAAACGGTCGAGGCGCTGGCCCGGGAGCTCGTGCAGTCGCAACGACTCTACTGCTGGTGGGATTAGATGGAAGGGCTCGCAGTCATCGGCGTGGTCTTGGTCCTCATTGTCGCGGGATACGTCGGAGTGTCCGCCGTGCTGCGCCGCATGCCGGCGCGTTCGCTCCGGCTGCCGACCGGCCCGATCCCGGACACGTGGCACGCGATCGTGGAGCAGAACGTCGCGCTCGCTCGCGGGCTGAGCTCGGACGAGCGCGAGCGCTTGCTTCGACTGGTGCAGGTATTCCTGGCGGACAAGCATTTCGAGGGATGCGGGGGACTCGTCCTCACGGAGGAGATGAAGGTCACGATCGCGGCGGAGGCGAGCCTGTTGCTGCTGCATCTCGAGGGCCCGTGCTACCCGACGCTCCGGACGGTGCTCGTGTATCCCCACGAATTCGTTCCGAAGCTCGCCCGGTCTCCGGGGACGGGCGAGATCGCGCCACCCCCCGCGCGCCTGATGGGCGAGTCGTGGGGCGACGGCGTGGTGGTGATCTCGTGGGACGACGCGGTCCGCGGGGCACGCAATCCGGGCGACGGGGACAACGTCGTGTTGCACGAGTTCGCGCACCAGCTGGATGCGGAGGACGGCGTCAGCGACGGCGCGCCGATCCTGCCGCCGAGCGCACTGCGCACCTGGGGCGGCGTGCTGTCGGAGGAGTACGAGCGGTTGCGTCGGGACGCCGCTCATGATCGGCGCTCGGCGCTCGACGACTACGGGGCGACCAACCAGGCCGAGTTCTTCGCGGTCGCGACGGAGACGTTCTTCGAGAAGCCGGTCCAGCTCGAGCGCGAGCATCCGGCGCTGTACGCGCAGCTGCAGCAGTTCTACCGGCAGGATCCCGCGCGGCGAGCGCCGCCCCCCCCCCCCCCCCCCCCCCCCCCCCCCCCCCCCCCCCC
>Ga0209158_1000082_pt1 | contig 68067 bp, 69 predicted proteins | sample GraSoiAngelo_140_FD_185897 | JGI IMG/M metagenome (GOLD analysis project Ga0209158, IMG submission 185897) | Grasslands soil microbial communities from the Angelo Coastal Reserve, California, USA - 14_0929_12_30cm (SPAdes) (version 2) | ecosystem: Environmental > Terrestrial > Soil > Grasslands ...
GATGGACCACGGGGACATCGCCATACATGATGGCGATTCGGTCCGGTGCGATCCGGCCCCCCGCCCGCCCAATGGCGGCCATGATCCGTCCCCAGTTGGCATCCTCGCCGAACCAGGCGGTCTTGACCAGGCTGGACGTGGCGATGGCGATGGCGATGCGCACGGCCTCGCTCGTCGTCCGGGCTCGTGTGACCCGAAGCTCCACGCACTTGGTCGCCCCTTCGCCGTCCCATGCGATCTTCTTGGCCAAGTCCAGACAGACGTGGTCGAGCAATGCCTGGAAGCGACGCGCATCCGCGCTGCCAGACGCGGCGGAACGGTTGCCGGCTGCGCCGTTGGCCAGGCACAGGACCATGTCGTTCGTGCTGGTGTCGCCGTCCACCGGAATCCGGTTGAAGGACCGGTCCGCGGCCTGACGCAGGCCCCGTTGCAGTATCGCCCGCGGCACCATCGCGTCGGTGGCCAGGAAGGCGAGCATCGTGGCCATGTTCGGATGGATCATGCCGGACCCCTTGGCGATGCCGCCCAGAGTGATCATGCGGCCGCCGATCGTGTCGGAAGCCGCGGCCATCTTGACCGTCGTGTCGGTCGTCATGATGGCGCGCGCCGCATATTCTCCGCCGTCCCGACGCAACCGGCTGGCCAGCACCGGGATCGCTGCCTCGATCCGCTCCATGGGAAGTGGTTTCCCGATCACGCCGGTGGAGGCGACGAAGACGTCCTCCGGGCGGAGTCGTAGCGCTTTCGCCGTGAGGGCGGCCATCTTCACGGCATCGGCGTAGCCTTGGCGGCCGGTGCAGGCATTGGCGTTGCCGCTGTTCACGAGGATGGCCCGGCCCCTTCCACGGCGCAATCGCTGGCGGTCCAGGAGGACTGGCGCGGCTACCACCTTGTTGAGGGTGAAGACGCCCGCCACGGTCGCGTCTCGCTCGGAGACGATCAACGCGAGGTCGAGGACATCGCCTTTCTTGATGCCGGCAGCCATGCCGGCGGCCAGCATACCGGGCACGGCGGTGATCCCCCCTTTGAGGCCTGTAGTCATCGCGATCCTTCTTGGATCTTTATGGATAGAGGCCGGAGTCCTGAAGTCCCAGCGTTTCGTCCCATCCCTGCATGAGGTTGAACGCTTGGATGGCCTGGCCGGCTGCGCCCTTGACCAGATTGTCGAGAGCGGCCATCAGCGTGGCCGTGCCGGTCCGCGGGTCGACGAAGGCCGAGACCTCGCAGAAGTTGGCGCCGCGGGTATGCAGCGGATTCGGCGATTGTCCCGGGTCCAACACCCGCACGAACGGCTCGTTCTTGTAGAAGTCTCGATACAGTGCCGTCAGCTGTTCCGTGGTGCGGGCCTCCCGCAGGCGCACGTACGCGGTGCTGAGGATTCCCCGCGTCATGGGCACCAGATGCGGGGTGAACGAGACGGTCACGCCGAGCTCCTGTTCGATCTCCGGGATGTGCCGATGGGACCCTAGCTTGTACGCCTCGATGGATTCGTTCGCCTCCGGGAAATGATAGGGAAGGGCTGGGGTGCGTCCCGCGCCGGAGATCCCCGATTTGGCATCGATGATGACCGGCTCACTCAGCAACCTGTGCGAGACCAGTGGCGCCAACGAGAGGACCGCCGCGGTTGGGTAGCATCCGGGTGTGGCGATCAGAGTGGCCGATCGGATCGCGTCGCGGTGCAGTTCGGGCAAACCGTAGACGGCGATTTGCAGAAGGTCCGGGCAGGGATGCGGGGTCTGGTACCACGTTTCGTAGGCCTGCGCGTTTTTGAGGCGGAAGTCGGCGCTCAAGTCGATGACCTTGCGACCGGCCTTGAGGAACTGCTGTGCGGGGCCGGCTGACTTGGTATGGGGCAAGGCCAGGAAGATCGCGTCGGCCTTGGTGGCGATCCGGTCAGGGTCCAAGGCTTCGCAGAGCAGTTCCGGTCCCACAATGTTGGGAAACAGCGACTGGACCGGTTTGCCCGCCGATTGCTCCGAAGTGACGGCGGTGACCCGCACCTTGGGATGGCGGTACAGGAGACGCAGGAGTTCCCCGCCGACGTAACCGCTGGCTCCGACTACTGCGACCGTTGTCATCCGGCAATGCTCCGAGTAATAAAAAAGGGAAGGCCGCGGGGCCTTCCCTTTTGAAAGGGTCGTCGCCCCCGTTAGCGTTTCGAGAACTGGAAGCGCTTGCGCGCTCCCTTCTGTCCGTATTTCTTCCGCTCCTTCGTGCGCGAGTCCCGGGTGAGGAGCCCCTCCTTCTTGAGGATCGGGCGCAGCGCAGGATCCATCGTGGCCAAGGCCTTCGACAGGGCGTGCCGGAGCGCGCCCGCTTGGCCGCTGTTCCCGCCGCCTTCGATCGTCGCCTTCACGTCCAGCTTTCCTTGCAGGTTGGTGATCTCGATCGGATAGATGGCCGTCGACCGATGAGTCGCTCGCGGAAAATAGGATTCCAGGGAGCAGTCATTGATCGTGAATTGGCCGGACCCCACGCTGACCCAGGTCCGGCAGACGGCCCGCTTCCGTTTGCCCGTCGCGTTCGTTGCGTTTGTCATGGACATGGGCGCTCAGTCTCCTCGTGGCAGATCAGATGGTCAACGCTTCAGGCCGCTGCGCCCGGTGCGGATGGGTCGGACCGGCGTACACGTTCAACTTGCGAGCCATCTTCTTGCCGAGCGGGGTCTTGGGCAACATGCCTTTAACGGCCCGTTCGAGTACCGCCGCAGGCTTGCGGTTCAGGACCTCCCTGACGGTTTCCGCCTTCAACCCGCCGGGGTAGCCCGAATGGCGATAGTATGTCTTCGTCCGGACTTTGTCGCCGGTCAGGTGCACTTTTTCAGCATTGATGACGATCACGTGGTCGCCGGTGTCCACGTGCGGGGTAAAGACCGGCTTGTGCTTGCCCCGGAGCACGATCGCGACCTGTGCGGCCAAGTGTCCCAGCGTCTTCCCATTCGCATCGACAACGTACCACTTGCGCGTGATGTCCGCCTTCTTGGCGGAATAGGTTCTCGTCATGCGGCTCCCATGCGTTGTGCTAGACCGTGCCGCCGAACTCTTTGGAGCCCAGCATCTTCAGCCAGGGGTCGACGTTTTCCGGAGCCAGGCGATCCAAGACTTCTTGCGTGACGTAGATCGGACTGCTAGTCCGCAAGGCCAACGCGATCGCGTCGCTCGGCCGGGAGTCGACCGTCAATTCCGATTCCTTGTCCGACTGCTTGCTCCTCAGGTAGATCGAGGCGTAGTACGTGTTGTTCTTGACGTCGGTCACGACGACCTTCGAGATTGTCAAGCCCAGTTGCTCGGTCAGGTTCCGGATCAGGTCGTGGCTGAGCGGCCGCGGGGGAATCACTCCTTCCAGGGCCAGCCTGATGGCCGTCCCTTCGGCGACACCCACCCAGATGGGCAGGGTGTTGGTCTTGCTCTCGTCCTGCAGGATCACCACCTGGCTCTCCGAGTTGGGGATGGCGTCAGGCATCACGCCCTGCACCGTCAGCTTGATCAACGTGCTCTCCATCGCCTCGCGTGATCCTTTACCCGTTACCGCAGTGCTGAACCTATGTTATTCGTCATCAGCGGGAGTAAGACCGTCGCCGTCTCCTGCGAGGCCATCTCGTTCTGGTTGAGACCGGGAACCGTAACTGACAGGGATGAGTGACCGGTTACGCGTCGTACTTGCCGAAATCCTCGGGCTTGAGATTCTCCAACCAGCGGTCCATGTCCTCACTATTGTTCTTGCGGATGACATTGTCGTTGACGAACACGGGGGCTTTCGATCGCAAGGCCAGTGCGATCGCGTCGCTGGGCCGGGCGTCGATCGAGTACTCCGAATCCTCAAACAGGAGATGGATCCTGGCGTAATAGGTGTTATCCTTGAGATCGGTGACCACCACGCTGATGACCTTGGCATCGGCTGTCTCCAGAACGACTTTCATCAAATCATGGGTCATCGGCCTGGGTGTCGTGATCCCCTCCATGGCAAAACTGATGGCGCTGGCCTCAGGCTTGCCCACCCAGATGGGGAGCATCTCGGTGTTGCTCTCATCCCGGAGTATGACGATGTAGGCATTCGTATAGGGGTCGAACATCAACCCCCGGACATGCATCTGAGTCAGCATTCGACACCCTAGAAAGACGTAACCATACCTACCACTTCCGCGTCTCCCTTGTCAAATGGAGGCCGGCGGAAACTACGCGCAGAAGGGAACGTTCGGCCTATTGCGGCTGTTGCTCCGGTTTGGGCAGTTTCAAGAAGTTCAGCATCTGTTCCCTGACCAAGGCGCGTCCGCTCTCGTCGCCGAGGTTCACGTGATATTCATTGATGACCATCACACGCATTTTCACCCATTCCGCCCAGCACGGCGCGCAGATATTAGCCTTCACCTGGGTTTCAAGCTTGCCCAAGAACAGCGGCTCGGTGATCGCTTCCCCTTGGTTTCCGCAACGGACGCATTGGACCTGTGCCATACCTGGATCCCTCCGGCGCGATTCTAACACAGCCTTTGATGGAAAAGTACACGCGACTGTCCCCCTTACCTTGACGCCTCGGAGGGCTCGTGCTAGAAACGGCGTGGCGACCTGTCGGCGCCCGGGTGGCGAAATGGCAGACGCAGCGGACTCAAAATCCGCCGGTGGCGACACCATGGGAGTTCGACCCTCCCCCCGGGCACCATGCGAAATCACCCGTTTTCCGGCAATTTAACCCCTTGACATGACTTTGAAGCGTGCGCTATAGTCCGATCCATCTTTCGATTGAGTTAGGGGTATCTGCTCAGGCGGAAGTGGCGGCGTTGAGGCGTCGTCGGAACTCATCATTTTTATCCCAGAGGGAGGTGAATTCTATGATACGAGCCCTAACAATCAGTGCAGTCGCCCTTTTCTCCATCATGTTGGTTGTAGGGGAGACGGTGGCCCAAGAGCGGTCGGTCTTGCAGGAGGGTTTTTCCGGGATCGGGACCGGCAAGATCGGGAGCGGTCCGGGTGGTGGGATTGATAACGCGTCAATGCGCGAACTGCTCTCGAAACCTGAGACCGTGTATGGCCGTCTCTGGGGCAAGGATATCCCCGGCGGGAAGATCTACGTCGAAACGGGCGGTGGGTCGCTAGTCACGCTGCGGATTGGCCCCAAGACTAACATAGAGAACGTGAAGGCAATCGACATGGGCAACGATGTTGAGGTTCAGGCCGAGCGGCACTATCGGAGACTCGGCACCGGGGCCTTCGCTGCAGATGTTCCCGAGGGTGATGCGTATGTCTTAGATTTGAGCATCATCCGTCAGGCCGTGACGCCGACCCAGTTAGTCCCCCAGGCCGGCTATCAGCCCGACACTGATCGCGGCATTAACTCGCATGACAGCTCGACTCTCGGTGGCGTCGGTGGACAGTGCTGGAACTGCTATTCGACGGATTCCGGGTATGGGACGGATTACGAAAAGGGCGAGAAGAAGAAGTAATTAACGCAAGCGATTCGGTGTGGGGACGCGCGTACACACCGGATAATTGAGTTCTCTATATCAGGCGGTGGTTGAAAGACCACCGCCTGATTGTTTTTCAGGCCCCCCGTCGTCTTCAACCTTCTTCGCGTTCGTGCGCCTGGCCGGCGTCTTCTCCTGGCTCCGACCGTCTCCTCTTCGCGGCCCCTTCGACCACAAGAGTGATTTCGCCTTTCGGGGGACGGCTTCGGACCAGCGCGATCAGCTCCTCCAGGGTGCCGCGGTGAAATTCTTCGTAGTGCTTGGTCAGTTCCCGGGCCAGCACCGCCCGCCGATTGCCCAGGCCTGCCAGGAGCGAGGCCAGCAGTTTGTCGATGCGATGGGGGCTCTCGAACAGGATCACGGAGGCAGGGTCCTCGCGGAAACGCGAAATCCGCTTCGCCCGGGGCCCCTCTTTGCGTGGCAGGAAGCCTTCAAAGCGAAACGAGTCGGTGGGGAGGCCGGACCCTGCAAGGGCGGCCAAGACGGCCGAGGGGCCCGGAACCGGCACCACCCGGATGCCTGCCTCGATCGCACGAGTGATCAAGAAGAATCCGGGATCGGACACGACTGGCGTGCCCGCGTCGGAGACGAGGGCGACATCGGTGCCTGCTTGCAGGCGCTCGAGCAGCACAACGGTTTTCTCTTCCTTGTTGAAGTCATGATAGCTGGTCAGGGGCGTGTGGATGCCGAAATGCGTGCAGAGCTGTTTGGTGTGACGGGTATCCTCGGCAGCGATGACGCCCACTTCCTTGAGAATGCGCACGGCGCGGAAGGTCATGTCCTCCAGGTTCCCGATCGGGGTGCTGACAATATAAAGGGTGCCAGGCATGATTGAGGGCGCATCCTAGCCTAATTGCCGCGGCGCAGCCAAGGTGGCGTTATGCTAAGATGCCGCCCTGGTCACGCGGGGAGTCTCGGCATGGTCCTGAAGGATCGAGTCGCGCTGGTCACCGGAGGCGGGACGGGGATTGGCCTGGCGATCGCCTTGGCTTTCCTACGCGAAGGCGCTCGGGTGGCCATCGGGTCGCGGAATCCCGTTCATGTGAAGGAGGGAGGCGAGGCCGCCCGAGCGGCCGGTCATGAAGTCCTGCCCCTTCAGTTGGATGTCACTGATCAGGCATCGGTGCACAGCGCGGTTGGCGCGGTGGTGAGCCGTTACGGCCGGATCGATATCTTGGTGAACAATGCCGGGGCTTCCGCCCGGACCCCCATGACCGACCCAGACGACACTCGCTGGCACGCGATCATCCACACGAACGTGACGGGCGCCTACCTGTGTTCCAAGCAGGCCTTGCGCGTCATGAAGGACGGAGAGCACGGACGGATCATCAATCTCTCGTCCGTCCTCGGGCGGTTTGGCGTGCCCGGCTACGCCGCGTATTGCGCCGCCAAGCACGGCATCATCGGCTTGACGAAGGCCCTCGCGCTCGAGGTGGCGTCACGCGGAATCACCGTCAACGCGATCTGTCCGACCTGGGTGGACACGGACATGGCCCGGCAGGGGATCACCGAGACCGCGGCTATCCTCGGCATGAGCACCGAGGAGTTTCGGCGCCAGGCGGTCAAGGCCATTCCGATTCAGCGCATGATCGAGGCCTCGGAAGTCGGTGCCCTGGCCGTGTACCTCGCTTCTCCCCGAGCCGCCGGTATTACCGGTCAGGCGTTGAACATCTGCGGGGGCGTGACGGCCGGCGCGGGCGATTGAGGGTATCAGCCGTTGTAGCGGCCTGGTTTGCTTGACTCCCTTCTCTTGCGGTCTCTATAATGCCACCGGAGGAGTGTAGTCCTCGTTGAAGAAAATTCCTTAGAAATTCAGCGGACTTGTGAGGCTATGAACGTTCTCTTCTTCGAGGTCACGCTGCTCTTCTATTTTCTGGGCACCACTCTGTTTTTAGTCCAGTTGGCCGGAAGGTGGGAGGGCATCTGGAAGCTCTCTTTTGTCGTGGCCGGGATCGGCTTCGTCTTTCATACTCTCGCCCTGGTGTCCCGGATGATCGAAGGGGGGCATATCCCCTTGACCTCGATGCACGAAGCGCTGTCGTTCTTTTCCTGGGCCCTGGTCCTGTTCTTCCTGGTCGTCGAGCTCCGGTATCGTGTGCACATTCTGGGCTCCTTCATCCTGCCGATGGCCTTCGTCTCCCTCATCTCGGCTGCCGCCTTGCCCAAGGAGATCCGGGTGCTGGAGCCGATCTTCCGGAACGTGTGGATGCACGTGACGCTTTCCCTGCTAGGCACCGTCGCCTTTGCGGTCGCGTTCATCGCAGGCCTGATGTATCTGATCCAAGAGCACATGCTCAAGTCGAAGCACCTCGACGGTCTGTACCGCAAGCTCCCGGCGCTTGATTTCCTGGACGAGCTGAACGGCAAAGCGATCTCCTTCGGGTTTCCGCTGCTGACGTTGGGGATCATCACCGGCGCGTTGTTTGCGGAGTTCGCACGCGGCTCCTTCCTGAACTGGAACGCCGAGCAGATCGGGGCGCTGGGGACGTGGCTGTTCTACCTGATCGTATTGCTCGGGCGTGTCACGGTCGGCTGGCGCGCGAAGAAAGCGGCGTATTTGACGGTCGTAGGATTTGCTGGCGTAGTCTTCACGCTGGTGGGCGTGATTCTGAAAGGGCAGCATCCCTTCGCGTAGCCAATGAATATCATCGCGGTCGGATTGAACCATCGAACGGCGCCGGTCGAACTCCGAGAGCGGTTTGCCGTGTCCGAAAGTCGTCTGCCGGAAGCGCTGGCGCGGCTGAAGCGGTGGCCAGGGATTGACGAGGGGGTCATCCTCTCGACGTGCAATCGGGTCGAGTTGTACGCCGTTGTCAAGGAGACCGCTCATGGCGTCGAGTCGCCGCGAGACTATCTGGTGACGCTCGCCGCCGATATCAGCTTGGAGCAGCTGGAGCCCCACCTCTATTGCCTGGATGGGGCGGAGGCCATCCGTCATCTCTTCCGCGTCGCGGCCAGTCTGGACTCCATGGTAGTGGGGGAGCCGCAGATCCTCGGGCAAGTCAAGGAAGCCTACGATGTGGCCTTGATCCACAAGGCTACGGGGGTGGTGTTGAACAAAGTGATGAAGAAGGCCATCTCCGTCGGAAAACGGGTGCGCACTGAAACGGGTATCGCCGAGCATGCCGTGTCGGTCAGTTATGCCGCCGTCGAGCTGGCCAAGAAGATCTTCCAGAATCTATCGGAGAAAACGGTCCTCCTCGTCGGGATCGGCGAGATGGGCAAACTAGCGGCCCGCCATCTCATCGGCGCGGGCGTGCGCCACGTGATGATCGCGAACCGGAACTACGAACGCGCGATCGATCTAGCCAAGCGTTTCGACGCGCTGCCCGTGCCCTTCAATCAGGTCCATCATGAAATGGCGGGTGCGGACATCGTGCTCTGCGCGACGGCGTCGGACACTTACGTGATCGGTCCCGACGATGTCCACCGGGCGCTGCGGTCCCGCAAGAACCGCCCCATGTTCCTGATCGACATCTCAGATCCCCGCAACATCGACCCTGCGGTCGGTTCGCTGGACAACGCCTACCTCTACAACATTGACGACCTACAGAGCCAGGTCGTGACGAACCTGGAACAGCGCCGGCTGGAAGCGCTCAAAGCCGAAGACATCGTCCGGGGGGAAGTGCCACCGGTGGTGCTCTGGCTGAAGTCGCTGGAGGTCGTGCCGACCATTGTGGCGTTGCGCCGCAAGGCCGACAGCATCCTCCGGGAGGAAATCGACCGGATCCTGGCCAAGCTGGGGCCGTTGTCTCCCCGGCAGCGCGAATTGGTCGAAGAACTTGCGACCGCGATCACCAACAAGCTTCTGCACAGCCCGCTCATTGCGCTCAAGGCCGAAGCCGATTCCTCGAACGGCGCCCTGTTTGCGGAAACCGCGCAACGCCTCTTCGATCTCGAAAAGGAACTGGAGAGCATCGCCAAGGCACAATCGAGCGGCCAGGAGCGCGGATGAGCGACCCGCCCCGTCCTCGCGTCTTTACCTGCCCGCGCTGTAAGGCGTCGTACTTGGGGAGACCGCACGAGCAGTTACCCGATTGCCCCCACTGCGGGTATGACTATCGGAGCCGGGAAGGCTTCAGGTTCGACCTTCTCTTGCTGATGATCCTGATTGTCGCCATGGTCGGATTCCTGCTGCTCACGTCCAATTACAGGAGCGGGGTTGCGGGGTCGTCGCAGCCGCAGGCGGTCCAGGAGGACCGACCGGAGAAACTCCCCGGTCGGTAGGATGTATGATCACGTGTGTTATTGAAGATCGCGGCACAGGTGATCGAAGTGCCGCGTCCGGCTAGCGTTGGTATGGCGCAGGCGGTTCGAGAATTGGTGATCGGCACCCGCAGGAGCAAGCTGGCTCTCTGGCAGGCCGAGTGGGTGCATGCACGCCTGCGTGAGCTGGAGCCTGGGCTCGCGGTGTCGCTCAAGCGGATCAAGACTGCCGGGGACAAGATCCTCGACACGCCGCTGGCCAGCATCGGAGGCAAGGGACTCTTCGTCAAGGAGATTGAAGAGGCCCTGTTGCGCGGCGAGATCGATCTGGCCGTGCACAGCATGAAGGATGTCCCGACGCGTCTGCCGGCTGGGCTGGAGATCCTGGCGATTCCTGAACGGGAAGATCCACGGGATGTCCTCATCACGCTCAACAAAGTGTCCCTCGAGCGGCTCGTGCCGGGATCCCGGATCGGGACCAGCAGCCTGCGACGTCAGGCGCAGCTCCTGCACTACCGCCCCGATCTGTCCATCCAGATCTTGCGCGGCAACCTGGATACCCGGCTGCGCAAGCTCGAGGCTGGCGAGTACGACGGGATCATCCTTGCGGCAGCGGGCATCAAGCGGTTGGGCTGGAGTGATCGCGTGACCGAATACCTCTCGCCGGACGTCAGCCTGCCGGCCATCGGGCAGGGCGCCTTGGCGCTCGAGGGCCGCACGGATGACGGATTCGTGCGGGCGGTGGTCGCGCGGCTGGATCACCATCCGACCCGGGTCGCGGTGACAGCCGAGCGGGCCTTCCTGGAACGATTGGAAGGCGGGTGTCAGGTCCCCATTGCGGCGCACGCCGCGATCACGAACGGCACCTTGACGCTGAGCGCGCTCATTGCCGGGGTGGATGGGCGTCGCCTGGTGCGTGATTCGCTCCAAGGCCCCATGCGCGATGCGCATCGGCTCGGCGTCGAACTGGCGGAACGGTTGCTCGCGCGCGGGGGCGACGAGATCCTCAAGGAGATCTACGGAAGGGCCTGATGAAGACCGGCAAAGTCTATCTGGTGGGCGCCGGGCCGGGGGACCCGAAGTTGTTGACCCTTCGCGGGAAGGAGTGCCTGGAGCAGGCCGAGGTGGTCATCTACGATTACCTCGCCAACCCGGCGCTGCTGGAGCACGTGCGGCCCGAGGCCGAGCGGATCTACGTGGGCCGGCGGGGCCGCGGGGAATATGGCGATCAAGCGGAGATCAACCGGCTGATGATCGACCGCGCACGGGCCGGCAAGATCGTGGTGCGACTGAAAGGGGGCGATCCCTTCGTGTTTGGCCGTGGCGGGGAGGAGGCCGAGGCGGTCGCCGAGGCCGGCGTTCCCTTTGAGGTGGTGCCGGGCGTCACCTCGGCTGTCGCGGCCCCGGCCTATGCAGGCATCCCGGTCACGCACCGCACGCTGGCCTCGAGCGTTGCCTTGGTCACTGGCCACGAGGATCCACTGAAGCCGTCGCCGACGGTCGAATGGGACCGCTTGGCCGCGACGAGCGGCACGGTCGTCTTCTTGATGGGGATGAAAAATTTGCCGGCGATTGTCGCGCACCTGACCGCATCCGGCCGTCCGGCGACCACCCCGGTAGCCTTGATCCGGTGGGGCACGCGAGCCGAGCAGCGCACCGTGATCGGGACCCTGGCAGACATCGTGCGGAAAGCGGATGAGGCGAGGCTGGAGCCTCCCACGGTCATCGTGGTGGGAGAGGTCGTGCGATTGCGCGAGAAGCTCAACTGGTTCGAGTCCAGGCCGCTGTTCGGCACGACGGTGCTCGTCACGCGCCCTCGCGAACAGGCGGGAGAATTTGCCGACCTGTTAGCCGGCTATGGCGCCCGCGTCCTCACCATGCCGACGATTGCGATTGTCCCGCCCGCCGATTGGGGTCCGCTCGATCGGGCGATCGCCGACCTCGCGCGGTATGACTGGGTGATCTTTACCAGCGTCAATGGCGTGCGGTTTTTCTTCGACCGGCTGCGCGCCCTCGGTCGCGACGCGCGTGCCTTGGGGCGCGCACGGTTCTGTGCGATCGGACCGCGGACAGCCGAGGCTTTGGCAGGGCAGGGATTCAAGGCTGACTTGGTTCCCAAGGAGTATCAAGCGGAAGGGGTGCTGGAGGCGATCAAAAAGGAAGATATGAAAGGCGCCCGGATCCTCATCGCGCGCGCCGAGGTGGCCCGTGACCTCCTGCCGGAGGAACTGCGGGCCCGCGGAGCCGACGTGACGCTGGCGGTCGCCTACCGCACTGTCCGTCCGGAGGCGGATGGGGCGGCACTGAAGGAGCATCTCCGCCGTCATGAGATCGGCGTGGTTACGTTTACGAGTTCATCCTCGGTTCGCAACTTTGTCGAACTGTTCGCCGACTGGGCGGAAGCGTCCGCCCTGACAGCGAACGCGGTCGTGGCCTGCATCGGTCCGATTACGGCGGAGACCGCGGAGTCGTACGGGCTCAAGGTGAGGATCCGGGCCAAGGAGAACACCATCCCGGCGTTGGCGGAGGCCATCGTCAGCCATCTCGTCCATTCGTCGTGTGATGTGTGAGTCTTCATCGAACAGGAAGAGATCACGGGAGGTATTGACTCTCCCGGCCCATTTGATCGAGGGCCGGGTCCAGCAAGCTTGGAGAGGAGGGCGCAGCATGGTGCCGGTTAAATCGGTGATGGTCCCGGTGGAGAAAATCCGGAGGGCGGATCGGGACACGACAATCAAAACGGCGGCGGAACAATTGCGGGACCACAACATCGGGAGTCTGTTCATCACGAAGGGGGGCGAGATCATCGGGATCCTGACCGACACGGATATCGTCCGTCGGTGCGTGGCCGGTGGGCTTGACCCGGTCAAGGCCACTGTCGAGCAGATCATGTCGGCGCCGGTGCTGATGATCGACGAGAACAAGACGCTCCTGGACGCGAACGATCTCATGGCCCAGTCCCACGTGCGCCATTTGGGTGTCTCGCGCAGCGGAAAACTTGTGGGCATGCTCTCCGTCCGGGACCTCGTGGTTTTCTTGACCAACCTGCCGCGCAAATAGGAGCGTACCCATGGCCTATCCCCAAGACCGATTGCGCCGCCTGCGGGCGACCGCCGGGCTCCGACGCATGGTGCGGGAGACGCGGTTGTCGGTGGACAACCTGATCGCCCCCTTCTTCGTTGTCGAGGGTCGCGACGTCCGCCAGCCGATCGCCTCCATGCCCGGGCAGTGGCGGGTGTCCGTGGATCATCTGATCAAGGACGCGGGGGAGGTCCACGCCTTGGGTGTGCCGGCCCTCCTGCTGTTCGGCATCCCCGCGCGCAAGGACGAGATCGGCAGCGAGGCGTGGGCGCCGGATGGCATCGTGCCGCGCGCGGTCCGCGCGGTGAAAGACCAGGTTCCCGACGTGATGGTGATCACCGATGTTTGCGTCGATGAGTACACGACCCACGGCCATTGCGGCATCGTGAAAGACGGCCAGGTCATGAACGATGAGACGCTGGCCTGTCTGCAGAAGATGGCTCTCAGCCATGCCCGGGCCGGCGCGGACATGGTGGCGCCATCCGATATGATGGATGGCCGTGTCCGGGCGATCCGGCAGGCGCTGGACGGCGAGGCCTTCTCCCATGTGCCGATCCTCGCGTATGCCGCCAAGTTTGCCTCTTGTCTGTACGCACCGTTTCGGGAGGCGGTGGACTCCAGCCCGAAGTTTGGGGACCGCCAATCCTATCAGATGGACCCAGCCAACCTGCGTGAGGCGCTTCGGGAGATTGAGTTGGACATCCAGGAGGGGGCCGACATCGTGATGATTAAGCCGGCGCTGCCGTATTTGGACGTCGTCCATGCGGCACGCCAAGCCTTCGACCGGCCGATTGCGGCCTTTCAGGTGAGTGGGGAGTACAGCATGATCAAGGCGGCGGCTCAGCTCGGATGGCTGGAGGAACGACGGGCCATGCTCGAGACCTTGCTGTCCATCCATCGAGCCGGCGCCGACCTGATCCTGACCTATTTTGCCAAGGAGGCCGCCCGGGCCTTGCACGAATGAGGGTGCTGGAACGCCTCCAGGATTGCGTAGGCCTGCGGTTCCCGGTCGTGACCATCGGCAATTTCGATGGCGTACATGTCGGGCACCAGGCCGTGTTGAAGTTGGCCAGGGACCGGGTGCGGTTGCAACAGGGCACCGCCGTCGTGCTGACCTTCGAGCCGCATCCCCTCCGGGTGCTGGCGCCGGGCGTCGAGCTCAAGTTTCTGAGTGATCCTGAGGAGAAGCTGACCCTCCTCGAAGAAGCGGGCGTCGATGTCGTGGTCCGCCTGCCGTTTACTCGGGAGTTCGCTTCGCAGACGCCCGAGGAGTTCATGGTTCAGGTCTTGCGAGACGGGCTGGGGACCCGGGAGTTGTTTGTGGGTCAGAACTTCCGGTTCGGCAAGGAGCGGCTGGGGACTATTCAGACTCTGATGGAAGCGGGACCACGGCTTGGTTTTACGGTGCATGCCATTTCGCCGGTGGTGCTGGATGGCGCGCCGGTGAGCTCGACTCGGATCCGTGATCTGGTGCAGGCCGGGGCGATGACGGAAGCGGCCACCCTGCTGGGGCGGCCGTACATGCTGCGGGGAACCGTGATCCACGGGGACCGGCGCGGCGGGCAGTTAGGGTACCCGACGGCGAATCTGCTCCCGCCGGAGGGACGCGTGCTCCCGCCGGACGGGGTTTACGCGACCCAGATCAAGGTGGACACTCAGACGTGGGGCGCGGTGACGTACATTGGCACGCGGCCGACCTTCGGCCACGGGGCGCGGATGATCGAGACCTATCTCTTGGACGGCAGACGTGACCTGTATGGGTGTCGCGTGACGATCCTGTTTCACGAGCGGCTGCGGGACGATCAGACGTTCGAATCAGCGGAGCATCTGGCCCGGCAAATCGCGGTCGATGTGGCCCGCACGCGTGACATCCTGCGAGGGTTGGCCGGCGTGCCGGCCCGGCCGTCGTCATGAAGGTGGCGCGTATGACGCTCAGGCACGACGCCGCTCCTCATCCTGTCTTTCGGCAGGTCGTGTCAGCGATTCGGCAGAAGAAGCTGCTCCGTCCCGACAACGGCGTGCTCGTGGCCGTCTCCGGCGGATCCGATTCCGTTTGCCTTCTCATGGTCCTGCACGAGATGCGGCAACGGGCCGTCTTGCCTGGGCTCGACCTGCATGTCGGCCATGTCAATTACGGTCTGCGCGGCGAGGAATCGGAGAAGGATGAGGAGTACGTTCGAGAGTTGGGGACGACGTTGAGCCTACCCGTGCATGTTGAGCGGGTGCACGTGGTGCCACAACCGGGCCAGACTGTGCAGGGCCAGGCGCGGGACGCGCGCTACGCGTTTTTTGCACGTGTGCGCCGGGAATACGGCCTGACCGCCGTGGCGACCGGCCACACAGCCGATGACCAGGCCGAAACCGTCCTCCTCTGGCTGTTGCGTGGTTCGGGAACGAGTGGCCTGGCCGGCATCCCAGTGCAACGTGGCGATGGCATCATTCGGCCGCTTCTGGATGTGACCCGGGCACAGGTCCTGGACTATCTGGCCTCACGGGGGATTGTCTATCGCACGGACGCCTCGAACGCGACGCGGGTATACCGACGCAATCAGATCCGGCATGAGATCATGCCTCTCTTGCGCACGTTCAATCCCCGGATTGTCGAAGGGCTGGCCCGCGCGGCCGAGATCCTTGCGGCGGAAGCCGCTCTCCTGGATGATCTCGAGCGGGAACGGTGGAAGACGGTGGTGAAGGATATCGCCCCTGGTCGTGTGGTCTTGCAGGGCGAACGGCTGGCGCAGGAACCGCTCGGGCTCCAGCGGCGACTGATCCGGCGGGCGCTGAGTGTGGTCCGCGGGTCAGCAGCAGGCCTGACCTTTCGCCACGTGGGGGACATCCTCGCGCGCGTCGTGGGAGCAGGCCGCGGTGGAAAGCTGGATCTGCCCGGCGGGATCGTCGTGAAACGTGACGGAGCCCTCGTCACGGTGGGTCGGAGCGGTGTGGAGGAACAGGCCAGTGCCGGCGCGAACTGGGTAACCGGGGTGCCGCTCTTGATTCCCGGAGCAGTCCAGCTCGGTGAAGAGGGCCCGCGCCTCCTCGCGCTCGAGGGCTGTGAGCCTGTCAAAGGCCGAGCCGATGGTCGTTCTGTGCTCGTCGTGGACGCGGACCGGCTGGGTGGCCCGTTGACCGTGCGGAACTGGCGTCCGGGAGACTGGTTCTGCCCATCTGGCCTGCAGGGGCATCGTAAGAAGCTGCAGGATTTTTTTGTGGATCAGAAAGTTCCGCGAACGCGCCGCGCCGAAGTGCCGCTGGCGGTAGCGCCGGCGGGCATCGTCTGGGTGGTCGGGTATCGGGGGGATGAGCGGTTTCTGGCCGGGCAGGCGACCACCCGTGTCGTGACGCTGAAGCTGGTGAAGGAATAATGGTGCCAGGCGTGGAAGGCATCTTCGGCAAACCCATCGTCACCCAGGAAGAGATGCGGGCGCGCATCCGGGAACTGGGACGACAGATTACTGCTGACTACGCTCAGAAGGACCTGATCCTGATCGGGATTCTGAAGGGCGCCTTTGCCTTCTACGCGGACCTGGCTCGGGCGATCCGCCTTCCCCTCCGGGTGGATTTCGTGGTGGTCTCCAGCTACACAAGACGCTCGAAGTCGTCGGGGAAGATCAAGATGTTGACCGAATTGACGGAGGATATCGCCGGTCGGGACGTGTTGCTGGTCGAGGATATCGTGGACTCCGGCCGCACCATCCAGCACCTTCGGAAAAAACTTGGCGCCAAGAAACCGAAGTCGATCAAGGTTTGCGCGCTTCTGAACAAGCCGGCCCGCCGCCAAGTCGACGTGGTGGTGGACTATGTGGGGTTCCATATCCCCAACAAGTTCGTGGTCGGGTACGGGCTGGATTATCAGCAGCTGTACCGTAACCTTCCCTACCTAGCCGTGCTGGAAAAAGTGAGTGAGGAAGGGGAGCCGGTGTAACGGCGGGCGTATTGTGTCCCGGCTGGGGGTATGTTAGGATGAACGTGATTCTTGGGGGTTAGGATGAATTCCCGCGTGAAAAACCTCATCTTTTGGGTCGTCGTCGGCCTGTTCATGATCCTGTTGTTCAACCTCTTCACCTTCCAGGGGCAATCCCCGGACGAGGAGGTCAAGTTCAGCGAGTTTGTGAGCAAGGTCGAGCAGAGTGATGTGCGGGAGGTCACCATCCGCGGCAATTACATCAACGGCCTGTTCAAAGACGGGCGGCCGTTCAAGACCTATATGGTCGAATACCCCGATCTGGTCAAGGTGCTCCGGGAACATCACGTCACGATCAACGCCAAGCCGCCGGAAGACAATCCCTGGTATGTCACGCTCCTCGTGACATGGGGGCCGTTCATTCTCTTCCTGGCGCTCTGGTTCTTTTTGATGCGGCAGATGCAGATCGGCGGTAACAAGGCGCTGTCTTTCGGCCGGAGCCGCGCGCGACTCCTGACAGAAGACCGCAAAAAAATCACATTTTCGGACGTGGCCGGGATTGATGAGGCCAAGGAAGAAGTCGTCGAGATCATCGAATTCCTCAAGGACCCGCACAAGTTCCAGAAGCTGGGCGGGCGCATTCCGAAGGGCGTCTTGATCGTCGGTCCGCCGGGGACGGGCAAGACCCTCCTGGCCAAAGCGATCGCTGGCGAAGCGGGCGTGCCCTTCTTCAGCATCAGCGGGTCGGACTTCGTGGAAATGTTCGTCGGCGTGGGCGCCTCCCGTGTGCGCGACCTGTTCGAGCAGGGCAAGAAGCACGCGCCGTGCATCATCTTCATCGATGAGATCGACGCCGTCGGCCGACTGCGCGGCGCTGGCCTGGGAGGCGGCCATGATGAGCGCGAGCAGACGCTCAACCAGCTCTTGGTCGAGATGGACGGCTTCGATACGACCGAGGGGGTCATCCTGATCGCCGCCACCAACCGGCCGGATGTGCTCGACCCAGCTTTGCTCAGGCCAGGCCGCTTCGACCGGCAGATCACGGTCAACCGACCGGACGTGCGGGGGCGCACGGAGATTCTTAAAGTCCATACCAAGAAGGTGCCGCTTGCCAAGGACGTAGACCTCGAGGTGATTTCCAGAGGGACGCCCGGTTTCTCGGGGGCCGACCTCGAGAACCTGGTGAACGAGGCGGCGCTGCTGGCGGCGCGGTTGAACAAGACTGCGGTCGAGCTGAAGGACTTCGAGTTCGCCAAGGACAAGGTCCTGATGGGCGTCGAGCGTAAGAGCATGGTCTTGACCGAGCAGGAGAAGCGGACCACGGCCTATCACGAGGCCGGCCATGCGCTCATGGCCAAGCTCCTGCCGGGGACCGATCCGGTCCACAAGGTCACCATCATTCCCAGAGGGCGGGCGCTCGGCTTGACGATGCAATTGCCGGTGGACGACCGGCACAGCTACTCGAAGGAGTTTCTGTACAACAACCTGGCCATTCTGATGGGCGGGCGGGTCGCCGAGGAACTGGTGTTCAAACAAATTACGACCGGGGCCGGTAACGATATCGAGCGGGCGACCGATCTGGCCCGGAAGATGGTTTGCGAGTGGGGCATGAGTGATGAACTGGGGCCTCTGACCTTCGGCAAGAAGGACGAAGAGATCTTCCTCGGACGGGAGATCGCCACGCGGCGGGATTACAGCGAGGAGATAGCCCTCAAGATCGACTCCGAGGTCAAGCGGCTGGTCACCGAAAACTACGAGCGCGCCAAACGCATGCTGCGCGATAACATGGCCGCCTTGAAGGCACTGGCGGAAGCGCTCCTAGAGAAAGAAGTCCTGGAAGCTGCTGAGATCGACCAGATCATCCACGGAGCGCTGTCGCAGGAACCCCAAGGGGTGTCTGCCTGACGCCGGTCCCGCCCACGCGGGACATTCCCATCTCGCACTGTTCGTCCTCCGTGCAACCTTTGTCGGTTCCCGGTGTCTCATAAACCGTAGGCCTGTTGTCGATGGACCTCTCCGCGACACCAATGAGTTGGAAGGCGCGGGGGTATACCCTCCCGTTGCAGGACCGGGTGTTGATCATGGGGGTGCTGAACGTCACCCCGGACTCGTTCTCCGATGGCGGGCGCTATCTCGGCGTTGAGGCGGCCGTTGCCCGAGCCGAGGAGATCGAAGCGGAAGGAGCCGACCTGCTGGACCTCGGGGGCGAGTCGTCGCGCCCTGGCTCCCAGCCAGTTCCATTGGACGTTGAGCTGGCCCGTGTCTTGCCGGTGCTCGCAGCCCTGGCCGGTCGGATCCGGATTCCCATCTCGGTGGATACGACGAAGGCGGAAGTGGCCCGGCGGGCGCTGGACGCCGGTGCGGCGATCATCAACGACATCAGCGCACTGCGGCATGATCCGGAAATGGCGGATGCGGTGGCCAAGGCACAGGCCGGTCTCATCCTCATGCACATGCAGGGAACCCCGGCGACGATGCAGGACCATCCGGCGTACGCCGCGGTTGTGGAAGAGGTCTGCGATTTCCTCCGGTCGCGGGTGGCAGCGGCCGTGGCGGCCGGCATCGAGGTCGAGCGGATCGCCGTCGATCCAGGGTTCGGCTTTGGAAAAACCTCCGACCACAACCTCGCGCTCCTCGGCGGTCTCCCGGCTCTTCGCGTGCTGGACCGCCCGATCGTCATCGGGCCGTCGCGCAAGTCCTTTGTGGGTGGTATTCTGGGGCGTCCGGCGGAGGAGCGTGAGTGGGGGACGGCCGCGGCGGTCGCGGTCGGAGTCTTCCAGGGAGCCCAGGTGGTCCGCGTTCATTCCATTGCACAGATGAAGGATGTGGCCCGCGTGGCCCAGGCCCTCCGAGATCAAATGCCCGTTAACCGTTATTCGTTAAACGTTAAACGCGAAGCGCTTGAAGGCGACAATCGTTGCATACCCTCTTTACACGATTAACGATTAACGGTTAACGTCTTCACGGGAGGAACGAGAGATGCACCGGCTTTTCGGGACCGATGGGATCAGAGGGGTTGCCAACGTCGAACCGATGACCAGCGAGACGGCCTTGAAACTGGGCCGTGCGGCGGCGTATGTGTTCAAGACCAGGCCGGGTCGCCATCGCATCGTCATCGGAAAGGACACGCGGCTCTCCGGTTACATGATTGAGTCCGCGTTGACGTCAGGCATCTGCTCGATGGGCATGGACGTCTTGCTGGTCGGCCCCATGCCGACGCCTGCCATTGCGTTTCTGGCGAGAAGCCTGCGGGCCGACGCGGGCGTCATGATCTCAGCCTCCCACAATCCCTATGAAGATAACGGCATTAAATTCTTCTCCCGCGACGGGCTGAAGCTTCCCGACGAGGTCGAGCGACAGATCGAGGAACTGGTCGTTTCGGGGAGCATTGATTCCCTGCGCCCGACGGCGTCCGATATCGGGAAGGCCTTCCGGATTGATGACGCGGAAGGGCGCTACATTGAGTTCGTCAAACAGTCCCTGCCCAAGGGGTTTGATCTGGAAGGACTCAAGGTGGTGGTGGACTGTGCGCACGGGGCCGCATACAAGGTTGCGCCCCATATCTACCGGGAGCTGGGCGCGCAGGTGACTGTGCTGGGCGACAAGCCCGACGGGATGAACATCAACCGCGAGTGCGGGTCGGTGTCTCCCCGTGTCCTCCAAGAAACCATCAAGGCGGAGGGAGCCGCGCTTGGCGTCGCGCACGATGGGGATGCGGATCGGGCCGTCTTCGTCTCTGAAGACGGGCGTGTCGTGGACGGCGATCAGGTCCTGGGCGCGCTGGCCCTGGACTTGAAAAAACACGACCGACTGGCTCGAAAGACCATGGTCACGACCGTCATGAGTAACCTGGGCTTGGAACAAGCGATGGACAACGCTGGGATCAAGATGGTCCGGACGGCCGTGGGGGACCGCTACATTCTGGAGCGCATGTTAGCCGAAGACTACAACTTCGGCGGAGAGCAGTCGGGCCACATCATCTTCCTCGACCATAACACCACGGGCGACGGGCTCATTTCGGCGCTCCAGGTGATGGCCTTGATGCGTCGCACGGAAAAGTCGCTGTCCCAGCTTGCCGAGCAGATCCAGCTGTACCCGCAAACGCTGGTGAATGTCCGCGTCCGCGAGAAGAAAGACTTGGCCGGCATTGCGTCCTTCCAGCAGGCTTTGCGCGCGCACGATGCCTCTTTGAACGGGTGCGGACGCATCCTGGTCCGCTACTCGGGCACGGAACCGCTGGTGCGTATCATGGTGGAAGCGGAAGACCCTCGCCGCGTTCAGGAGATCGCCCAGCATCTGGCCCACGTCCTCCGCACGGAGGTCGGCGAAGCCTGACCCCGCCTTCGATACCCTCCGCGCACGCGCTCGCGGCCCGCCCCTTGGCTGTCCTGTCGTGCGCGCTGCTCCTCGGAGTTTTCCTCGGTTCAGGCGTCGCGTACTTCCCCTTTTCCATAGCCAGCCTCGTCGTGTTGGTCCTTGGCGGCGTGCTGTGGCTGTCCTCAGGGGGCCGATGCTCCCACGGGTTCGGCTGCCTGGTGTTCGGGGTCTTGCTGTCCGGCCTGGCGAGCGCCGCGTTGGCGCAGATGAAAGCCGAACCGCCTTCCTGGATCCTAGCTGCCGGCTCGAACAAGGTCGACGTGATTGGAGTGGTCGAAGAGCCGGTCCGTTTCGGGCCCGATCGTGCGGTGGTCATCGTGTCTGTCCAGCGACTGGCTCTGCCGAATCGGACGGTGCCGGTCGGCGGCCGAATCAGGCTGACGGTCCGCGGCTCGGTCCCGCCCTTGGTCGTCGGCGATGTCATCGAGTGCACGACACGCCTCCGTCCACCCCGGGGACTGTGGAACCCTGCCGGCTACGATTACGGCGCGCACTTGCGGCGAGCCGGCGTCCACGCGGTTGGAAGCGTCACGTTAGATCGTGATGGAACCGGGCTCAGGATTCTGGCGCACGGGTTCTCTTCGTTAATGGCCGCGGTGGATCAAGGGCGTGCCCGGATTCGTGACGCGGCACTCCGGACCCTGGAGGATCCGATTGCGGGGATTTACCTGGCTCTGGTGACGGGGGAAAGCGGGTACCTGAGCCAGGACATCCGGGATGCGTTCATGGCGTCCGGCACCACGCACATCCTCTCGATTTCGGGATCGCACTTGGGGCTGATCGGGGTCGTGGTGTTCTGGGGAATACGCCGGGTGTTGCTGGCGCTCCCGGCGCGATTGGTGCTGCGCCTGAGCCGGCACACGACGGCCACGCGCGTGGCGGCAGCCGCGACGATCCTGCCGGTCACGGGCTACGCCCTCTTGGGCGGCGCAGAAGTGGCGACAGTCCGGTCGCTGATCATGACCCTTGTCGCCCTCGCCGCCGTGTTGGTAGGCCGGAGCCACAGCATCGGGTACGGCCTTGCCCTGGCGCTCGTGGTCATTGTGGGGTGGGACCCCCTGGCGCCGTTCGATATTTCATTCCAGTTGTCGTTCCTCTCGGTACTGGTCATCGTCATGCTGATGAAGGTCCGTCGTCCGCGTGACGAGGAGACGATTCCCGGTGCTGCCCGAGAACGCAGAACGTGGGAGTCCCTGAAGGCTGGAACGGTGGATGTCCTGCTCGTGAGCTTGGTCGTCACCCTGGCAACCGCTCCCCTCGTGGCGACGTATTTCAATCAGCTGGCATGGGTGGGAGGGCTGTCGAACCTGCTGGTAGTCCCGCTTGTCGGATTCATCGTGCTGCCTGTCGGGTTGCTGGTGTGTCTGGCGACCCTGTTGAGCGGAGCGGGAGGGGAGTTGATCGGCGCCGTCGTGGTACGTCCCCTGCTGGAGGCGCTCGTGTGGGTCGTGCAGACGTTTGCTGCTGTGCCTGGGGCTGAGCTGAGGGTCGCTTCGCCGCCGCTCTGGCAGATAGCCGGGTTCTTTCTGCTGCTCGGGGCCGCCTTACTCTGGTGGCGGCGCGGGACTGGTCGTCTCGCCGGGGTATTGGCTGGAGGGATGTTGCTGCTCTGGGTCTGGTCGCCGCGTGACCTGCCGGCTGCGGGGTCGTTCCGAGCCACGTTCCTCGACGTGGGGCAAGGGGACGCCGCTTTGGTCGAGACGGCGGATGGTCGCGCCATGCTCATTGATGGGGGAGGCGCAACCGACGCTTATGATGCGGGACGCATGGTGATCGCGCCGCTGCTCTGGGATCGAGGCATTCGGCGGCTTGATGTGGTTGTGGCTACGCATCCTCAGTTGGATCACGTCGGTGGACTGGGCTTCGTCCTGAGCAAGTTCGACGTGGGGCAGCTCTGGACGAACGGTGTGGCACGCGAAGCCGCCTTCCTTTATCAACTCGAGCGCATCGTGACCGAACGCCAAGTGCCTGTCCGGGCGGTCTCTGCTGCCGACGAAGCCCTATCGCTGGGAAGCTGTCAGGCTCGCGTGCTCAACCCGGACGCGTCCGAGGGATTCGACACGACAAGGGCTGAAGGAGCACATTTGAACAATCACTCGGTCGTCTTGCGCTTGGTCTGCGGGTCAGCCGCCTTTCTCTTCACCGGCGATATCGAATCGGAAGCCGAGAGCAGGCTGACCCAGCTATCTGAACGGCTGGAGACGACTGTGCTGAAGGTGCCCCACCATGGGGCCAAAGGATCCGTGTACGAGCCGTTCCTCCGGGCCGTGCATCCACAGTTGGCAGTGGTTTCAGTCGGCCACGCGAACGCCTACGGGCACCCATCTCCCGCCATGATGGAAGCCTACGCCCGGCTTGGCATCCCGCTGCTCCGCACCGATCGACATGGCGCTGTCTCGGTCATAGGCACCCCATCAGGCCTCCAGGTGAACTGCCAGGCAGGTCGTCAGTTCAAGAGGGTTGTCTTGGGGAGTGGAGGAGACAGAAGGGGGGAGGAAAGCGAAGCGCAAAACTTCAAACGATGGTGGGGAGCATCTGCACGCTGCGATAACTCCTTATTTTTACTCGATGTTCGTTGACACTCCTAGTCTTAAATGATATAGTGCAGCCGGGACGTAAGGGTTTACCTTAGACAATTTAGGAGGTTACCCTAGAAAAAACAGTGCATTACGAAGACTACTGGGGGCTAAAAAGGGCCCCCTTCGAAAACGTTCCCGACCCTCGTTTCTATTTCCCGTCCCCTCGGCATGAGGAGGGGCTGCATCGCCTTCTTTACGGGATCGAGGCGAGGAAGGGGGCCATTATGTTGACAGGGGAGATCGGCTGCGGGAAGACCCTGTTGAGTCGTACCCTGATCCAACACCTCTCCCACGAACGGTATGATTTAGCGCTGATCGCCAATCCCAGCTTTGAAGTAACTGACTTCATGAAGGAAATCCTCTACCAACTCGGTGTCAATCAGAGTGGAACCAAGCTAGACATAGTTCATGCATTGAATGATCACCTGCTGAATAACATGAACAAGGGCAGGGATACCGTTCTTATCGTGGACGAGGCTCAGGCCATCCATGATGTCGCGATTTTCGAAGAATTGCGACTGCTTTTGAATTTTCAGCTCAACGACCGCTTTCTGCTCACCTTTATCTTGTTGGGGCAGCCTGAATTGAGTACCAAGGTCGAGGCTTTCGCGCAACTATCTCAACGGATTGTAATACGCTATCACCTGACACCGTTCTCTGCCGAAGAAGTAGGTGACTATGTCGATTTCCGGATGCAGGCGGCGGGAGCCTCCAAGATGGTCTTTATGCCGGAGGCCATGCAGGCGATCTATGAAGCCAGCGGCGGGGTCCCGCGGAGAGTCAATACGATTGCGGATCTGGCGTTGTTAATCGGCTTCATGGAGCGGCACAAACAGATCGGGCCTGAGGTGGTGAAAAAGGCGTTCAAGGAAGCGCAGTAGTCAATCATGGCGCGTCTCAATGAACTCGTGCGGAACGAAGGCTCACCCCAAGAGGGAGGAGCCGGCCCTCGTCCTAAAGGGGAATCGAACAAAGCCACATTCAAGAACGTCGATACGACCGCTGCCCAGATCTCCCTGGAGCGGCAGGCCCAGCTGGTTCTGGATGCGGATCTATGGCATGCCCAGGCAGAGATGGAATTGTCCCCCATCCTCGGCGCTATCCGCTCGGGCCACACGTTCTCGCTGGGTGGTGTCACTCAAGCAGTAGACGGGTTCGTCAATTCACTCGCTCAAGGCGACCGGCTGCTGGTCAAAGCCATCTCCGCCGAGCGGGGAGGCCTGGTCATCACGAACTTGATCAACACGACCATCATCGCGATCAAGATCGGGATCGGGTTGCAGTATTCGCGGCAGGATCTCATGCGGTTGGGAGTCGCGGCGATCCTCCATGATGTCGGGATGTGCCTGATCCCCGAGGAGATCTTGAACAAGCCAGGCCAGCTGAGCTCCGAGGAACGGAACCTCATCAAACGACACCCCGAGTTGGGCGCCCAGGCGCTCCGGAGGCTGTGCCCCGACGCCGACTGGATCGCGGAGATTGTCCTTCAAGAGCACGAACGGGCGGGCGGGCAAGGATATCCGCGCGGGCTCAAGGGGGAGGAGATTCATGAGTTCGCGCAAATCATCGGACTCGCCGACACCTTCGAGGCGCTCCTCCACGCGCGTCCGTACCGGAAGCGTTTCCTCCCGCATGAAGCGGTCAGGGAGTTGGTGACGAAGGAAAAAACGTCGTTCCCGACGAAGATATTGAAGTGCTTGATCCAGCAGTTCTCCGTGTTCCCGTTGGGAACGCACGTCCGGTTGAACACGGGGGAGTCCGCGGAAGTCGTCGAGTTGAACCCCCAGTATCCGCTGAGACCGGTCGTCAAGGTGCTCAAGGATACGCATGGCTCCTCGCTAAAAGAGGCGCGGACGCTTGATCTCAGCAAATCGTCGTTGGTCCACGTCTCTGAGGTATCCCAGGACGATCAGTGAGAATGGCGTTGGCAGCGTGGGTCAGGGTACTCTCTTCCGGCTCCAGAGCCGCCGGCTTGCTCTGCACGCTCTTCGTGGTGCTGGGGATGTCGTTCGCCTGCTCGCCCGTCCCGTACAACACGTCCAGTGATTCCCCCTATGCCCGTCCGGTCAAGCCGGAGGATCTGTTCATTGAGGAGGCTGACCAGGTGTTCAGGATAGAACCTGGGGACAGCTTGGAAGTGGTGGTGCGGCGGGGCGCGGGAGAGGAGCGCTCGCTCGTGACGGTTCGGGATAACGGCCGGGTCTATGTGGGTTCGCTCGACATCGATGTAAGGAACCTGACGCTCCCCGAAGCCGAAGCCCGGATCACCGAGCAAGCGGCGACAATCATTCGCAATCCCCGCGTGGAGGTCTCGATCAAGCAGAAAAAGCTCCAGCTGCGCAAGCAGAGGGTCTTTTTGCTAGGAGGGGGAACCGGGCAACCGGGAACCGGCGCATTCTTAACGACGGGCGCGGCGAAAATGGCGGAATTGGACAGAAAGACGACAGTGGGCCAACTCCTCGCGCAGGTTGGGTTCAATGACCTCGCGGTGTTGGACGACGTTCGGGTCATCCGTGGAGATGCCCGAAAACCCGAAGTCATTCCCGTGGACCTCCAGCGGTTCTTTCAGTATGGCGACCGGAGCCAGGATATTGTGTTGAAGGACAACGATATAGTGTTCGTGCCGCGCCAGCGCATCGGGGACTGGAATGCCTTCCTGGCCAAAATTAATCAGACGCTCTTCCTGCTCCTGGGCACGCAGACGATGAGTCCTGAGGCCCTGACGGAGTTTCTGCAACGAAACAATATCCAGCCTCTCCAAGTCCCGAGCATAACCGTGCGATAGAGCACAAGAGCCGATGGCCCAGTACGATCTGAATCTCCGGGACTATTTGATGATCCTCCGCAAGCGGAAGTGGATTATCGTCTTCACAGTTTTCCTGGTCGCGGGCTTTACCTTGGTCACTACCGAGCTCTTCGGCCCCACGCCGACCTACGAGGCTTCCGCGCGAGTGAAGTTTGATCGCTCCACGTCGATGGCGGGTCTGATGACGGAAGTGCTTATCGGTTCGTCGGAGGGCAGCAGCCTCACGACGCAGGCAGAGGTCATTCAGAGCGTTCCGGTGCTGTTACGTGCCGCGAAAAAGCTGGGGGTGATCGCGAAGGAGACCGAGAGCAATGAGGTACGCGCCTCGCCGGACGCCCTTGCCAAGATCTACGAGCTGAAGGGCCATGTCGCGGCGGCTCAGGAGGGAAGCACCAACATCCTCAAGATTACCGTCACGGCCGAAGAGCCTGAGTTTACTGCCCTGTTGGCCAATGCTGTCGCGGAAGGCTACCGTGAAGAGAATATTGCAAGCCGGAACAGACAAGTGGACGACGCCAAGCTGTTCGTAGGGAACCAGCTCAAGACGGTGGAAGAGGGGCTAAGAAAGTCGGAGCAGGCTTTACTCGGCTTCCGGGAGCATGAAGGACGGGTCTTCTTGAACGAAGAAGCGCGCCAGGCGTTGGAGAATTATAGTCGCCTGGAGGCCGAGCTTGAGAAGCTGGGCCAGGTCGAGCGCGAAGCGTCGAACCAACTTCGGTTCTTGAAGGCGAATGAGGCACTCCCTGATTCCAGCCTCGTGCATGTCTTTTCCGACGATGTGCAGGCCTTGATCGCCAGATTGAACCAGAAACTGACCGATCTGAATACGGATCGTGCGGCCCTGTTGATCAACTACAAGCCCAAGCATCCCCTGGTCGTTGAACTGGATGCCAAAATCCTGAGCGTCAAGCAGGAAATGATCAAGGAACTTGAGTCCAAGCTGCGGACGATGATCGATCGGGAACACGCCATCAAGGAGTCCATTGGACGATTCAGGGAACGGTACATCACCTTGCCGAAGGCCGCCCTGGAGCAGGCCAGCCTGGAGCGAGAGGTGAAGGTCAATGGAGACTTGTACGCCACTTTGAGACAGAAACACCAGGAGTTTTTGGTCCGTGGCGCCGAGCGCATTGAGGAAGTCTCGTTTATCGAACCGGCCGTCACACCGGGCTCCCCCAAGAACGCGCCCAAAGCCACCATCAATCTCATGCTGAGCTCCCTGATTGGCGCGTTGCTGGGGTTTGTCCTGGCCTTTGTCCGGGAATCCTTTGATACTTCTATCGGCACGATTGAGGGTGTTGAAGAGTTCCTAAAAGTCCCAGTCCTTGGAGTCATTCCGCAGGAAGACCGCAAGGAAATTGAGCAGGTGATCAAAAAGGTCTTTCCAGAAACGCTCGATGCTGAATCCGTGGAGTTGCTGTCGCGGCTCTCGCCGTTGTTCGATCTGAAAGGCGTGACCGCGGAGGGGTACCGGTCATTGAAGGTCAACCTTCAATTCGCCTGCGTAGACCGGACGGTCAAAAGCCTGTCCTTCGCCAGCGCCGGACTCGGCGAGGGAAAGACCACGACGGTCATCAACCTGGCGATCACGATCGCGCAGGATGGACGGCGGGTCTTGGTGGTGGACGCGGACCTCAGAAAGCCGGCCGTGCACAGCCGGCTCGGGCTCAAGCGGGAGCCCGGCCTGAGCGAGGTTCTGGTCGGATCCGCGCAGTGGCAGGACGTGGTGCAGACCGCTCCGGATCTGATGCTCGGGAAGCTCGGGTTCGATCAGGTCCTGAGCGCTCCCGGCGTGGACAACCTGAGTATCATCACCAGCGGGCATCTGCCGCCCAACCCGTCCGAGTTCTTCAACTCTCAACGCTTCGTGGACCTGATCGCTGCCTGTGAAGAAAACTATGATATTGTCATGTTTGACTGTCCGCCCATCCTGCCTGTCGCCGATGCCGTATTGATCGGTCCCAAAGTCGATGGCGTGGTCTTAGTCTATCAAGTCGGTAAAATCGGACGGACACCATTGCAACGTGCGAAGACTCTCCTTGAGAATGCCCAGGCCCATGTCGTGGGGGTGGTGCTCAGCAACGTGAGCGCCGAATTTTCTCCTGATTACCACCAATACCAGTACTATCGCTATTCGTCGTCCTGATCTTGGCGACTTCAGGGCCTGGTCTATTCGTCATCAGTCCGTTTTCCATCCTGTGGCCTAGCTGATGGGTGGCGTGCGATGCAGCCTAAAGGGCTCATAGTTGCGGTTCCGCTAGCCTTAGCCGCTGCTCTGTCCCTGTTCATTGTTTCCAGTGACACCGCGTCCAGCCTACGCATCGTTGTGGGCGTCACGCTCCTGCTGATAGCGTTTGTCTCCACGAGGCTCAGCCTCTATTTACTGGTCTTCTCCATGCTGTTGAGCCCTCAGTTTCTGGTCGGGGGGCTGACCGGCGGCGGGGGTGCGGCTGGTCGTGGGCTTACGCTTCGTTTTGATGATTTCCTTCTGGTCGTGATCGGGTTTGTCTGGATCGCCAAGATGGCGATTCTTAAGGGTGGCGCGCCGTTCGTGCGGACTCCCCTGAACGGACCGATCATGTTCTATATCGCTGCTGCCGGGCTGGCCACGCTCATCGGAGTGCTGGGTGGTCGTGTCAAGCCCATGAGCGGGTTCTTCTTTTGGCTGAAATATTATGAGTACGTTTTTCTGTATTTCATGGTCATCAGCGCCGTGACGACGAAGGAAGAGGCCCGCAATCTCGTGATCGCCGGTCTGGTCACTTGTTTTCTGGTCTCGCTCTTCGCTATCGCGCAGATTCCCAGCGGAGAGCGGGCATCGGCTCCATTCGAGGGGGCAGAGGGTGAGCCCAATACTCTAGGTGGATATCTGGTCTTCATGCTTGCAATCGTGTCGGGACTGTTGTTGACAAACGAAGCGGTGACCATCCGACTGCCGCTCCTGCTTCTTCTGGCGGCTGGGGCCATCGGGCTCATGGCTACGGGGTCGCGTGCCTCGTTCTTGGCGGCAGGGGTAGTGACCCTGAGCGTCATTGGATTTCTGGCGCCCCGGAAACCGATTCTGATGGCCATGGTGCTCCTCGGTACCCTTACCGCGCCTTTGTGGGCCCCGCACCAGGTGAAGGAGCGGGTCTTATATACGTTTACCCAGGCGCAGGAGGAAGGGCAGATTCGTGTGGGGACTTTGAGGATCGATACTTCGACGTCGGAGCGGCTCCGTTCGTGGCAACAGTCATTTGAAATATGGCAAAAGTTCCCGATCTGGGGGACAGGCATCACAGGCGGACATTTTGTAGATGCGATGTACCCGAGGGTTTTGACGGAGACGGGCCTGCTCGGTCTCGTCGCGTTTTTGGTCCTCATCGGGTCGCTTGTCCGTATGGGCATCATGTCCTATCGGCACGCGACTGACCAGTTTTCACGAGGGATCGCGTTAGGATTTCTGCTGGGGTTTGTGGGCCTCCTAGTGCATGCCGTGGGAGCGAACACGTTTCTCATCGTAAGGATTATGGAACCCTTCTGGCTATTCGCGGCGTTGGTGGTCAGGGGGTTACTAGTGGAGACCACGCGGCCTCTGGCGATTGCGCAGCGGGTCCCGTCAAAGTTAGATCCTGTAGCAGAAGGGAAGCCAGGGCGGCTGGTAGTGAGCAAGGCTATACGGCGCTAGGGACCGAAAGCCTTAAGTAAAGGATGCTTCTCCCTGCACCTTGCTGCTTTACTCACCACTTACCCTATTTACGGAACAAGCCGTGTGGTCTTGCGAAAGGCAAATTCTAGTGCAGTGAGGTACAGTTGAAGTGTCTCAAGCAAGAGGGATGTCGAGTCAGTCCGCAGCTAAGCGGTATCCATGAGCGGGATCTCACTCGGTCGGGGCACGACGCTGCTTTTGATGAGCCGAACCGCAGGGTTCCTCCTGACCTTGGGAAATTCCGTAATCCTGGCCAGAGTCCTCGGAGCAGAACTGTTAGGAGAATACGCCTATGCGATGGGTCTAGCGGCGCTCTTTGGCCTCTTTCCGAACATGGGGATCAGCACGGTTGTGACCCGAGCCATCGCGCGCGACCCCGTAGGAGGCAACGGAGTATTTCGGGTTGCCCTTCGAGCTCAAGTGCTGCTAGCTGGGCTGGTCTTCGGAGTGATCCCAATGTTTGCAGTCCTTCTCCCAGAACAGCCGGTTCCGCTCATGTATGTGGGGCTGGCGGCAGCGCAGTTTGCTCTTGGAACGCTGAGTTGGCCCTACTTGGCCGTGTTGGGTGGTCGAGCACGCTACGACTCTCTTGCAAGAGCTGAGCTGGCTTCGGGAATTGTTGGCACGACAGCGCTGCTCGTAGCTGCAGCGCTCGGCGGTAGTGTGGTGGCCTTTCTTGCTGCGCATGTCCTGGCTGCAGGAATCGCGGTGCTGGTGGCACGGCGAGCTGCCGCTCCTCTGCTCCCAACAGAAGGCGCCCAGACCATGACGTTGAGAGCCCTTTTTCGCCAGGGAGCCCCATTTGGCGCAGGAGCAGCAGTCCAAAGTCTTTATACACGCGTGGATATTCTTCTTCTCGGACAGATGGCTACTACGGTTGCTCTTGGGCTCTACAGCGCAGCATATAAACCGATCAACTTGGCCGTGTACTTTGGGGCCACTGCCTCTGGAGCTCTCTTTCCGCTTATGGTCCAAGCACCGAAAGGGAGCGTGCCTGAGGCCTTCGCCCGGGTCATGCGGGGTCTTGGAGCAGCAGCTCCAGCTATGGCGTTGACCTTTAGCGGTCTTGCCGGCCTCTTGCTTCAAACGCTTTACGGGGCTGAGTTTGCTCCTGCCGCCCCGATCCTGGTTATTTTGGCCTGGTCGGCTGCTGCAAACTGGCTCTATGCCCCGCTTGGCGTGGCCCTCCAAGCGCGCGGGGGAGAACACTGGTGGCTAGTGATCCTAGGCGGTGGCCTTGTTGTAAACCTCTTGGGGAATCTCTGGGGAATCCCTCGCTGGGGTGCTGTGGGAGCGGCGATGGCGACACTGATATCAGAAGTGGCTCTCCTTGGTTTCGCAACAGTGCTAATCCTACGGGAACTGTCCTCCTTACCATCCTTCCGACCGGCCCTGGGCGGACTTGCTGCAACGGCAGCTGGAGTATTTGTCCTGTTGGTTCTGAAAGAGAGTGGACCGATTCCAGCAACGCTGGGGGCGCTTGTTGTCTATTGCGGCCTCTTGGTTTTCTTTCGAATCATCACCGGTGGGGATATCGCGATGGTTTTGGAATGGATCCGGCAAGCGGTCTTTGGGACGTCACGTGGTTGAGCGAGGAAGTTGAAGATCTGTGCTTCGATTGGCTGGGACAGCAAGCGGTGTGATCGAATGATGGTTGGGATAGACGCTGGTCCTCTTCTCGGTCAAAGGGGGATCAGCGGGTACGTTAGTCCGCTGGTTCGCACACTACTGAAAATTGACCCAGATACCCATTATCAACTGTTCCTGAGGCGCGGATGGCTGAAGCATCACGCGGCTGGTTCGCTTGCTGGGCTGGCTCCTGTCGTTTCCATACGTATCCCTGATCGCATCCTGTCCTTCTGGTGGGATCACCTCGGATGGACTCTGCCGATTCCTCGAAGGCTGTGGAGGAGCCTCGACTTATTTCTTGCTACCTGTTTAGTTACGCCGGTTATTCCGCGCGGAAAAGTGGTCTCGATAGTGTACGATCTTATTCCCCTGAGACTGCCCGGATTATTTGCTGAACACAGGGCGTTCCGATTGAAATTAGAGCGGCTGATTCATCGCTCGGCCGCTGTAGTTGCTATATCACAACGAACCAAGCAGGATCTGGTGGAAATGCTGGCCATAGATGAGAGGCGCATACGTGTTATTTATCCTGGATGCGACCAGGCTTTTCACCCTACTTCGCCTTCCCAAGTTGCTGAGGTGGCTATACGCTATGGAATAAAGGGGCGATACATTCTTTATGTTGGCGCATTCGGGCCCCACAAGAACGTGCCGACCTTGCTCAGGGCCTACCAGTGGGCTCGATTGGAAGGTGGGCTCCGCGCAAAGCTTGTATTGGTCGTTAATTCGAGCTGGGGAGAGGAGACAAAGGCTTTCCTTGAGACCCTCCGCGTCCGTGACGATATTGTGCTTACAGGATATGTCGTTGCCGAGGATCTGCCAGCCTTGTATGCCGGAGCAGACCTTTTCATCTTTCCTTCGCGATACGAGGGATTTGGATTGCCAGTGCTGGAAGCGATGGCTTGTGGAACACCAGTCATCGTTTCGAACCGAGGAGCTCTGCCTGAAGTGGCAGGGGAGGCCGGGCTCTATGTGGATCCAGAAAACCCTTCCGCTCTTGCCGAGGCGATTTGCACGGTAGCTGGTGATCAAACTATTCGGGCAAGGATGGCGAGCGCCGGTCTTAAGCAAGCGGCGAATTTCATCTGGACTCGAAGCGCAGCTGAAATGCTCGCCTTATTTCGAGAAGTTGTCGGTTCGAAAGCTGACGATGCCTGACTTAAAGAAAAAAAACTTCTATGACGAGGATTATTTTAAGGGAAAGACACGGCAGAGTCCGCCTCATACGAGGGAGTTGATCTATCCCGTCGCCAGCCGGACGGCGACATTCCTCTGCTTCCGATGCAGTCCTGAACGGGTTTTGGATATCGGATGCGCCAAAGGATATCTGGTGGAAGCCTTCCGGTCACAAGGTGTCCGCTCGGTCGTTGGGGTGGACATTAGCATGTATGCAGTTTCAGAGAGTGAGGATGAAATCCGCGGTCGACTGATCGTGGCGGATGTTCAGGCTGGCCTTCCTCTCTACTCGGCCACTTGTGATCTGGTTACGGCCCTCGATTTGTTTGAGCACTTGACGGATCCTAGGCCTGTACTTAAGGAGATACGGCGGGTTCTTACGGATACTGGCATGGCGTACTTGAAGATATGTCATCCCCGTCATCCAAACGCCCTCCGCGATCCCACGCATATCAATGTCCGACCCCTGAGCTACTGGAAACAGAAGTTCGAGCAGGAAGGATTTGCCTGGCAGCGGATATACGAAGCCGAATTCGCTCAGGCCAAAGGGGTAGTGGAGCGGCTTAAGGCCCTGGTGAGACGCTTGCGAGAATGGGCTGTGATTGGGACGCCAGCAGACTACAAGTTCATATTGCGGAAACAAGCAAATGGCTAAGAATGACCGTCGATTCTGGGATTCTTACTGGGTTGACCAGCGTTCTCCTCTGACAGCACGGACCATGACCAACATCCTCAGCACCTATGTCTGAGATCGAGCCGGAGGGTACCTACCGCCCACAATACCGCCTGCGATGGCGAGGGTTGGTTCGTCTTTTTGATCGATTTCCGAGACTGAAACTGCGTCTCGCTGGTTTGGCCAGAAGGACCCTCAAACATGTCTTCGAGCCGAGGTTGGTCGCCACTGAGCGGGTAATTGAATATCCTTTCGTCTTCCAGAATCTCGGCGGCGTATCGGGGCGGATACTCGATATCGGTTGTTGCTATAGTCGGCTCCCAATTGCAATGGCCTCACGCGGGTTTCAGATCATCGGGCTGGATTTCAACCCCTATCCATTCCGGCATCCGAACTTTCTGGCTGTGTGCGGGGATGCGATGCGATTGCCCTTCGCCGAGGGAAGTTTCGAAGTGGTCGTGGCTATCTCTGTGATCGAACATATCGGCCTCGGACATTATGGTGACCCTTCGGCCAATTCGGGAGATAAAGCAGCGGTTTGTGAGATCGCGCGAGTACTGAGGTCCGGCGGAAGGGCTCTGATCACGGTCCCTTTCGGCCATGCAATGATCAATGACTGGATGCGAACATACGATTCTTCAGGTCTTGTGAATCTGCTGGGGCCATTACGTCCGGACAGAAACGAATTCGCCGTGGGTCGGAACGGCGTTTGGACTCCGACAACTGAGCCAGAGGCTGCTGCCGTAAGCTGGGACGGGCCAGACCGCGCCATAGCTCTGGTTTTTGCTACGAAACCATAACTTCGCACCGGCCGGTTCAATGCGCATACTCTTTCTGGCTCCCAATCCTCCGTCATCAAAGACTGGTGGGGGATCGATCCGGATGCTCCACATGGTGCGGTTTTTAGGCCAGCGCTTCCCTCTCGATCTCGTCGCACCTGCCTTGCCGGGTATGGAGGAGGCCGAATCTCTTTTGCGGAATGTCTGCTCAAGCATGGTCTTCGTGCCGCCCAGGCCAAGTTACCCATGGCGGCGTTTTGTTCGCCTCGGGCCCTACGAAACGGACCCGTCGCTGGCATCGACCATCCACAGCCGCCTGGCGACCCAGGGGTACTCGGCAGTCCAAGTCGAGAAGCCGGCCATGCTCCCGTACCTTCCGAAAGATCTCCGGACACCCATCATTCTGGATACTTGGGCGTATGGCTTGGCAGGGCCTCTCCGTGCACTGCGGCATGAGGCAGGGGTCCTGATCCGCGCGCGGAATCTCCTCCAACTCATTCGCTTCAGTATATTTGATACCTTTTGCTGGCCGGACACGTCGTGCATTCTGGTTGTCTCCGAGGAGGACCGAATACGCTGCCAACAGGAACGCCCTGGACGAAAGGTCTTGGTTATCCCGAACGGGATCGACTGTGCTGCGGTCAAGCCGAAGGCATGGGGCCGTGAAAGTCCACCGGTTGTACTCTTCACCGGTGACATGGGCTTCGCCCCCAATGTGGACGCCGCGATCCTGTTGGCTTCCCGCCTGTTCCCAGAAATCCGCCGAAACCATCCCGATGCGGAGCTTCGGCTGGTCGGTCGAAACCCTGAAAGCCGCGTTCGCCGCTTTTCCGGGACAGGCATTACCGTGACAGGAGAGGTGCCTGACATGACCCCACACCTGCATCAGGCCACCATCTATGTGGCGCCGCATTTTACGGGCGCTGGCACTCGGACGAAGCTGCTGGAAGCGATGGCAGCCGGACTGCCCATTGTCACCACTACTGTAGGAATCGAAGGAATCGACGCCGCTCATGAGCGCCACGTGCTCATCGCCGACGACCCTCCCTCTCTCATCGCGGCCATGAACCGTTTGCTGGGAGATGCTTCGGAGCGCGTCCGTCTTGGGACCGCCGCCCGCCAGTTGGTCGAAGAGCGGTATGATTGGTCGACGTGTCTTGCTCCGCTTGAGGCTCTGTATAAGAATTTGCCGTCAACCGCGGCGCTTCCATGACAAGCGCGTGATTGGGGGACCAAGACGATGCCGGCACTTTCCGTCATCATCATTACGAAGAATGAGGCGCATCGAATCCGACGCTGCCTCGAAAACCTTCAGTGGGCGGATGAAATTGTGGTTGTTGATTCCGGAAGCTCGGACGACACCCTTTCAATCTGCAAGGAATTCACGGAGAACGTATTTGTTCGCCCGTTCGATAATTTTTCAAACCAAAAGAACGCCGCCCTGGATCTGGCCTCCGGGGAATGGGCGCTCTCCATTGATGCGGATGAAGTGGTCACTGCCGATCTTGCTCGGGAAATCCGCCAACGGATCAGGAGCACTGGTGCGGGTTATGCTGCCTATAGCGTCCGGAGGGAGAACTTCGTTTGCGGACGTCCGATCCGGCACGTTTTCCAGAATGATACGCAGGTGAAGCTTTTGAAAAGAGGGGCATGCCGGTATTTCAAATCAGTGCATGAGGATTTGGACGTAAAGGGAGCCATCGGTATGCTGGAGAGCCCGCTGCTCCATTACAATTCGGACAATCTGGGGGAATTCATCCGAAAGCAGAACCACTATACCACGCTAGAAGCGAAAGCGAAATTCGAGAGAGGGGAGCGCTTCAGTCTTGTAAAGCTGGCATTTTCTCCGCCGCGGACGTTCGTGTACCGGTATGTGATGATCGGAGGGTACAAGGACGGTTGGATGGGTTTCGTCATCGCCGCCGTGATGGCCTATTATGTGTTCCAGATTCATAGGAAGATGTTCGCGCTGGGGAAGTCCGATGAAACGCAGCGCCGTGTTGGAGAGAACCGGTCGCGCTAGACATGCTGAACGCCTCGGTCGTCGTCCCGATACGCAACGCAAGTCGGATGTTGTACTACTGCTTGCTCTGCTGATTCACTGTCTGCGGATATGGATATTGGAGGGGCTTGGTGAAAGACAGGCCGATTTTCATTGAAAAAGTCATTGACGCCCTTGCCCGTGGTTCTGCACGCGTCTGTGAGAAGGTATGGCTCCCCCGCGAGATCATGAGAAGATTGAGGTTCAAGGGGAAATATAGGATCAAGACATATATCCGTCCAGCCTGTTTGCCGTCCGATGTTATAGCCAGTTGCCGTGGTGTGCGGTATAGGCTGGATTTGACAGATGACTTGCAGCGCCAGATTTATTTTAACCTCCACGAAGAGTACGAATTAGAAACAATTTCGAAGTTGATTCCCCGAGGCGGGCTATGCGTGGATGTGGGGGCCAACGTCGGATTTTATACGCTCCACTTCGCCCGATGCGTCGGAAAGAATGGGACTGTTCATGCATTTGAGCCAGACCCGCTGAATTTCGTCAAACTTCATGAGAACGTCAAGTTGAACGATTTTGAGGCGCAAATCATTCTGCACGATTGCGCCATCACAAACAAAACCGGGACGGCGACTTTTTATCAGAGCAAGCGATCTCATTCGGGATGGGGAAGCCTTGTCGAGTTCAAAGACATTGCGATTGCCCAAGTAGATGTCCATGCAACAACTTTGGATGACTTCCTAGCATCGAAGTGTATTGGCAATGTTGACCTTCTGAAAGTCGATGTTGAGGCCGGTGAATTCGAGCTCCTCGAAGGAGCCGCGCGATCGTTAAGAAATCATATCTTCAGGTACATTTTCATCGAATATTTCGGCGCACGCTTGGCGGAGCATGGAAAAACGTTTGCCGACTTCCGGGATATTTTCCACTCATATGGTTATAAGGCAATTGAACTGAATCTTGATCTGTTGCGTCAGATGTCTAACGGAATTGTTCCGGCAGAGAAGCAGTTGGTAAATTGGGTCTTTGAAAGTGAGAAAGTCTAGGTGGGCAGCCTCATGCTGAATGTCTCGGTTGTCGTGCCGATTCGTAATGCCTCCCGGACTCTCCCAGCTTGTCTTGCGGCGCTCGAGCGACTCGAACCTCCTCCGATGGAAATCATTCTCGTGGATAACGGCTCGACCGATGAGAGTCTCTCTCTGATGCGGAGGTTCGCCCATGCCCATCACTCGAAGAGGGTAAAGATACTTGAGGAACAGCGGCGGGGGGCCGCCGCGGCACGCAATGCCGGAGCCCGGGCCGCCGATGGAGACGTGGTCGCATTCACTGACTCTGACTGCGTCCCCGATCCGACCTGGCTACGCCACCTTCTCGGGCCGCTCGCAGACCCGAAGGTTTGTGCAGTAGCCGGTCGGGTGGTCTCGGCTCCTCCAGGATCGACCGTGGAATTGTTCAGCTCCCTATACACGTTTCAGTCGTCAGAGAAGCCGACGCGTTATCGGCGTTGGACCCCCTGGGAAGGAGGTTTTCCAACCGCGAATTTGGGCATCAGGAGAGAGTCCTTGCAAGAGTTAGGTGGATTTGATGAGGAGGTGGAGATCTACGGTGAGGATTATGACCTCTGTGCTCGTCTGTATAAGTGTGGTGCTGAGATTGCGTACGTCCCCGATGCGAAGGTTTTTCATCACCATCGCGTAACGATTCCGAGTATGCTTCGACAGGCTTTTGGTTTCGGCAGGAGTCATCCATATCTTCTCAGCCGCCACGTCTTGACCGGTGTATGGCTTGACCTTCCAGGATATGCCTTCTCTTTGGACAGGCTCCCATTCCGCGCTTGGGTTGACTTGACGGCAGCGGACAAAAAGGTCATGGCCATCCTCATCGTTGGGATACTCTACCAGCCAGCGTTGCTTCTATTGCTGGTGTATGTGGCGTGGCTCGCAGTGTTGGCAGGCCGGCGGGCGAAAAGTACCGGAAAACTAGTTTCTCCCTGGAGAGCTATGGAATTAGGGGTGTTGCTGTTGGCCAAGTCGTTTGCGATGACTATGGGACGATGGTGGGGATCGGTGAAGTATGGCACCCTCTGTCTTTGATCCAAGCAGGCTTTCCGTCGTTATTTGCACGAAGGATCGGCCAGCCGATCTTGCGTGCGCCATTGCGTCCATCCGGGCGTCCGGCGACGTCGGACGCTCTGCGGAAATCGTTGTGGTGGAAGAAGCCGACGCTCCGCGTGAAATTCCTGGGATCCGATATGTGCATCTTCCTCGATCTGGACAAGGGTTTGGTTATGCCCGTAACACCGGCGTTCGGGAAGCCCACGGCGATGTCCTATTGTTCATAGACGATGACTGTGAAGCGGAACAGGAGTGGGCTGAAGCCCTTGTTGAACCATTTCAGCGTAATCCTCATGTCCTCGGGGTGGCTGGTGCAGTTTTGGTCAAAGATTGTGGACTGATTGGATATGCGGAGAACATTCTGGGTGCTCCCGGTGGAGGCCTGCGATACCTACATGATGCCCAAGGGCGAGTCGTCCCGACGCGTTACCTGTCCACCTGCAACTGTGCGTACCGGCGCAAGACCGTACTTGAAGCAGGAGGGTTTTTAGAAGATGCACGTCTGGGAGGTGAGGATTCTCTTTTGGCCGAACGCGTCACTGCGTTGGGACCCTGCGTGTATACACCCATGGCTGTCGTGTACCATCGACCGAGGGGGAGGCTGGGAGCAATCTTTCGATGGTTCGTGCGCCGCGGGCGGAGCGAGATCGGGCTTTTCAGGGCTACGACCGATCGTGGGCAGTTCGCCCGGTATCTCATTCGAAGTTCATGGGCGCTGCGCATACTGGTTTTGCTTTTAATCCTCGTCCGCTGGCCAGGCCTTTTCGTGTTTGTCCCAGCGGGTGCACTGGTTTACTACGCAGCACTACTTTGGCGGTTCCGGTTCGCGCGTCGCTATCCTTCCCATCGACGAGCTTGGTGGCTGGTCCCGCTCGTCAAATTCACCATGGATCTGGGAACAGAGGTTGGCCGTTGGAAAGAGCTGGCCTCCCGGTCGCGCGTATGACCAAACCCGTAACCGTGCTGGTGGTGTCGAATCATGGAGACATCGTGGGTGGGGGAGAGATCAGCTTGCTTGCGCTGCTCATGAGCCTGGACAGGTCACAGTGGGCCCCCATCGTCGTAGTGCCCAATGAGGGAGTGGTGGCCAAGCGCTGCCGTCAGATAGGAATCGTCACACACGTGATTCCGCTTCCGGGGCTGCGCCGACCTGGTTTAGCTATGGTCCGGAGCGTCGCCAAGCTCAGGCGTTTGATCCGGCAGACCGGCTCACGTCTCCTGCATGCCAATGGATCGCGCGCGATGTTTTATGCGGGGTTAGCTGGACGCCTTGGTGGGCAACCCGTGATCTGGCACGTCCGTGTCGCGGATCATGACGGCCTCCTTGACCGATTCCTTGCCAGGCTTGCGTGCCGAATCATTGTCTGTTCCCGCGCGGTCGGTCATCGGTTTGACTGGGCAACACCCGGCAAAGTGCGATGCATTTACAATGGGGTGGACCTTTCGAAGTTTTTTCCCCGCCAGCCCTCTCAAGCGTTGCGCAAATCGCTAGCGCTGACTCGCAGTGGGCCTGTTGTGATGAGTGTCGGGCGCTTCGTGCGCTACAAAGGATATGAGTATCTCCTTGAGGCGGCCCTGTTGGTTCGACAGGCGATGCCGGGTGTCCATTGGGTGTTGGTGGGTGACGGTGAATTGAAAAGAGAATTGGAAAATCAGGTTCGACTCCTTGGCCTGGAAGCACAGGTGCACTTTACCGGCTGGCGCGAGAATATCACGGAGCTATTAGCCCTATGTGATCTATTCGTGCTGCCTTCTCTGGGGGAGCATTTCGGACGGGTGCTGATCGAGGCGATGGCCATGGCCAAAGCCATCGTTGCAACCGATTCAGGCGGGGTGCCAGAAGTCGTGATCGACGGAGAAACAGGTCTTTTGGTGCCGCCGGCACAGCCCAGACGGTTGGCCGATGCGGTACTCGCCCTACTGGAGAATCAGGTCCGGGCGGAGCAGTTCGGGCGTGCCGGCAGGCGTCGGGTCGAAGCCCTGTTCAGTCTCGAGCGGGATGCGGCCGCTGTTGAGGCCCTGTATAGAGAAGTCCTTGGAGAATCCTGTGACAGGGTGTAACCTCTGTGGAGGGACGGATTGGCAGACGGTCGAGTCAGCGGGTGAAACGCGTGTGGTGCGCTGCGCCTGTGGGCTGGTGTTTGTCACACCGTCGCCACGACGGTCCTCGCTAGAGCAGGCCTATGGAGAGGCATACTATCGCCCGTGGGAAGATCAGGCTTCTCAACGAGAGTGGATCTGGACGCGCCGGATGCGGAGGGTGGAAGCGTTGGCGGAGTCTCCTGGCAGGCTCCTGGATGTGGGGTGCGGGACTGGCGTGTTTCTCCAAGTGGCGCAAGCGCGCGGGTGGGAGGTCACAGGCACAGAGTTCTCGCCCTTTGCGGTCGAGGCCGCAACGCGCCATGGTTTCACGGTGGTGCATGGGGAACTCTGGGATGCTGGCTTTCCCTCCAATACCTTCGACGTTGTGACCTGCTGGCATGTCATCGAGCATACCGCCGATCCCTTGCGGGTCGCCAGGGAGATACTCCGCGTACTGCAACCCGGCGGCTGGCTTGTCCTGGCCGTACCGAACCTGGAGGACCATATCTTCCGTACCGCCTATGTGCTCGCCCGCCTTCGCCGACCTCGACTCTATGAGCCCGATGAGCGCGAAATCCACTTAGTTCACTTTTCAGCCCGCACGCTCAGGACACTCGTCGCCGCGGCAGGCTTCAACGTTGTTGAAGTTGGTTTCGACCGGGGCGCTGCAGCTGTCTGGAAGCAGCGAATGGTCAACGAGTTCGCGTACCTCTGGTACCGGCTCACGGGGCTGAACTGGGGCATGGCACTGGAGTTGGTCGCTCAAAAACCCGCATGAGCAAGGAACGCACGTCTTCCATGCAGCAGGGCCGTGAGTCTGCGCCGCGGGTCGTGATCGTAATGCCCGCTTACAATGAGGCCAGGACCCTCGCCGCGACAGTCAAGGACCTTCCGGATCGGTGTTTATGGGCCTCTTCATGCCGTTACAGTCGAGCGCGTTGCCGGTGAGAAAAGCATGGTAAGCCGCATGGCGTCTACGCTCTGGACCAGACGATGGCTGTTCCTGATACTGCTGCTGGCCTTGCTGATCCGCATATGGAACTTTGACTATCCAGCCTGGATGTTTTCCGACGAACAGAACGTCATAGACCGGGCGCTCTTGCTTGGCCATCAAGGTGTCAATCCGAAATGGTTTACATACCCCAGCCTGTTTCTCTACCTTCTGTTCATCCTCGACGGTTGTTTTTACGTCCTGGGATCATTGTCCGGCGCCTTTGCTTCCCCAGAGGAGTTCGCGGCCTTCTATTTCTCCCACCCCCTTGCCTTGCACCTCGTGGGACGCGGGCTTGCGTTGGTCTGCGGCCTGGCCTGTCTGGCTCTAACGTATCAGTTGGGTCACGAAAGATGGGGGACAGGGGTGGGACTCGCAGCCGTCGCGCTCCTTGCGGTTTCGCCCATCTACAGCTTTTCGTCACGCATTGCGAAGCCGGATGTCCTGATGGCGCTGTTTACCTTGCTTGCCGCCTGGGCTATCGTTCGGTACATGAGCACGGAGAGGGACCGCTGGCTCTGGACTGCCGGGGTCGCGGTCGGGTTGGCGGCTTCGACGAAATACCTGGCGGGTCTCAGCGTCCTATGGCTTGTGGCAGCGCCCTGGATACGAGTCGGATGGCCTGGGGCGGTGCGGCAAAGCGGTGTGGCGTTGTGTGTGGCCGCGGCGGCTTTTCTGATCGGGACTCCGTTTGCGATACTAGATTGGCCCACCTTCATCGGCTTCTTCCAGAAAGTCGCGGGGCTCATGCATACGACGTGGTATGGATCGGAGGATCGGATCGGCTATCAGTACTACTTGCTTGACAGTCTTCCGCTGGGCCTTGGTTGGCCTGCTACGCTGGCCGGACTTGTGGGGCTTGGCCGGTGGCTGATCGTCGGTAGGGCGCCGGAACGCCTGCTGGCGGGCTTTGTCGCAGTGTACTATGCCTGGATGGGATACGCGGCTCATGTGGGCGATTTCTTCATCCTTCCCATCTACCCGCTCTGGGTGCTCGCCGGAGCTGATCTGTTGCGGGCGATCCTCCTGTGGTTGCGGGACATTCGGCCGACGCTCGTCCCATGGTGTGCGGGCGGAATTGCCGTTGTTTTCTTGCTGCCTCCTCTCATTGCGACCATAAAGGAAACCGTACTGATCGGCGCACGGGATACGCGCGAACTGGCAGGGCAGTGGATTCAGCAACACGTCCCGGCCGGAACGCGAATCCTCTCGGAACCCTATGGGCCGTTCGTGTCTGTCTCTGAGGGGCGGCTGGAAGAGCTTAGCGAGGCGGAAGAGCGCCGCAATCCCGGCCATGGGATGCGGCTTCGGTTCGATCGCGAAACGGCGAGGCATGAACAGGGATTTTGGTACTATGAAATGGAATTATTCAATGATCCGATTCTGGGGCGGCCGGTCCTTGAAGAATACGCATTGGATCGCTTTCTAGCCCAAGGCTACAGGGTCGTCGTGCTTAGTAGTGGCGTGTACGATCGGTACCGCCGCATGCCGGATCGGTATCCTATCCAAAATAATTTTTTCGACCGGGTGACCCAAAACGGGACATTGATTGCTCGGATTGATCCATTCACTCCATGGTGCTGCCAGGAAACCTTGAACGCACGAATTTCTGAGGTCGCAGCCGGGAAATGGGGCAGACCTGGGCCTACTTTACTGATTTACCGTCTGCGGGATAGCTGAGGAATGCGTGTTGGGATCTTGCATGAAAGGGCTTTTGTGCTGTCCGTAATGAGTCACAAGGGTGCTCGCTTATTTCATGAGAAGTGGTGTTGACATCCGGGAGCAGCAGCCGGGCCGGCGGACCGGCATTGGCCGGTTTCTGAAAGAGTTTTTGAGGGTTGCGACGGTCGGCCGACTTCGCCCTGCGGGAAATGAGATCTTGGACTGCCGCTATGTGGGGTTCTGTGAGATGATCTTCAAGGCCCGCAAACCACTCGCGTCTGGTCCCAGACCAGCGTGATACGGGTGGGGATAGATGGCCGCGAGCTAGCTGCTGGCGTGCGTACCGGAATCGGTCGGTACCTGATCGAGGTGCTGCGTGCGGCATCGCAGAGTGAGGCAGAATGCATCGTCTATGGTGATCACAACACCAGGCTTCCCGTCACGCTGCCGAAAGTCACTCTTCAGACGATCGAGAGTCACTGGACTCAGTGGTGGGATCAGGTGAGCCTGCCGCTCCAGCTCGCGAGAGACCGCATCTCCGTATTTCTGTCTCCCTACTACAAAGGGCCGCTGTATCCGCCTTGCCCGGTCGTTCTTACCATCCATGACCTTTACTTCATTCGATACCCGAAGAAAAGGTGGCCGTCCCATGGAGCCCTGACGACCAGACTGGCTCGGCTTTATGCCAGTCGTGCGGCTGCTATTATTGCGGTTTCAGAGTATTCGAAGCGGTCCATTGTGGAGCGGCTTGGCGTGAGTCCGGGAAAAGTGACTGTGATCCCGGACGCCCTTGGGCCGGAGTTTAAGCCAGAGCCGTTAACTGAATTTGTGGCTGCCAGGTATGGAATTGTGCCTCCGTACATCCTCTATGTGGGGAATTTCCGTCCACATAAAAATCTCCCACGGCTGATTCGGGCTTTTGCAAACCTCAGCAAATCACTCCGGGACACTCACCAACTTGTTTTGGCTGGGGGTGATTGGGAGCATCGGCAGACACTCGCAGGCCTGGTACGGGACCTTGGTATCAGTGATCGTGTTCTTTTTCCGGGACGTATCGAGGACTCGCATCTCCCTGCTGTCTATAGTGGCTGTGGGCTGTTTGTGCTTCCATCCCTTGAGGAGGGTTTTGGACTGCCGGCATTGGAGGCCATGGCATGCGGGGCTCCTGTGGTCGCAGGGAACAGGGCGGCGATTCCTGAAGTCGTGGATAAGGCGGCGATTCTTGTCGACCCGGAGAACGTGCCGGCGATGACCGAAGCGATAGCGCAAGTTCTCTCTGTCAGCGATCTGAGGGAAACCTTGCGGCAAAGCGGACTTGCACGGGCGATGGAGTTCTCCTCAGACCGAACTTCAGGGCGCGTGCTGGCGTTGCTCTATAAAGTATGTCGGGCATGACGACCATGGCTATGTGCGCACTCGCCGCGCTATCTTTATCCCTTAGGATGAGTCGTCCTTTATCGTGTGTCTTGATGACAGTGGCGGGTGATCAATGATTCCGGTCTCTGGAAACGCGACCGATACTTTTCCATGCCCATGCGGATGTGCCTTGGCCTCGGTGGTGCATGTTGGAGACGGGCAGGAATTCCTGCGATGTCGGCAGTGCAGTCTTTTGGCGCGGGTCCAGATGCCGACCGAGGAAGAAGCGGTGAATTTCTACCGGGATGAGTATTGGGTGCATTTCCGGATGGAACAGGTAGGGCTGGGACGGAACAATGTTTATGTGCATGCTTTGGAATGGCTAACGGACATTCATCCCGTTCCCGGGATGCTGGTTGATGTGGGCTGTGGTGGAGGAGCCTTCCTTGGCCGCTGCCGGGAACGCGGGTGGAGAGCGATCGGCTTTGATCCTTGCGCGCAGGCAGTGGCTTATGCGCGGGAGTATGGTCTCGAAGCCTACGCGGAGAAGTGGCCGCCATGCTCTCTCCCCGACGAAACAGCCGACGCGGTGACGTTTATCAATGTGCTCGATCATCTGCGTGACCCGTTCGTCGTGCTTCGGGAGGCATGGCGGATACTCCGGCCTGGTGGCGTGCTTTACATTAGAGTCCCCAATGGATCGATTCGCATGAATCTCAAGCGGGCGCTCAATATCATTGGACTGGGGCGACTTGCTGTGATTCATCTCTACGGCTTCAGCCGTGGCGCTTTCCTTCATCACCTGCCCGGTCTGGGGTTTACTATCGTGGCAGTACGAACTGCTATTCCAAGTCGAAAGGATGAATATGGGCGGAAGGAGGGATGGATGCCCAACTTCCGGAAAATCTTGAAGGTGGCCGACTGTATTGGATATCGCCTTTTCAGGATCTTCGGCCTCGATCAAATGGCCTGGGGTCCGACCATAGAGGTTATGGCTCGCAAAGCTTCTCTTGAAACGAGACGATGAAGATGCCTTGGAAGACTGAGCAGTATGGGTTAGTGAGGCTTGAAGACAATGTGCGGGATCTGCAGGTATGCTGAATTTGGGATGACGAACGCTTGCCCCTAATGGCTACGAGCCTGGTTCACCGGGGACCGGATGTGAGGTTCGCTATGTTGAGGAAACAGTGAGTCTGGCCATGCGGCGGATTAGCGTCATTGACGTGGCTGGCGGCCACCAGCCGATCTGGAATGAGATCAGAACGGCAGGCGTCGTAATGAACGGAGAGATCTACAATTTCCAGGCGGTGCGCAACGCTCTCATCGCTAAGGGGCATCAGTTTGAGACAAAATGCGATACCGAAGTCCTGGTGCATCTGTACGAGGATTACGGCGAGGCATGCGTCGAGCATCTAAGCCGCATGTTTGCGCTCTCGCTTTGGGACTGAGACCGATAGGTCCTCCTTTTGGCCCGCGACCGGCTGGGGATCAAACCGTTCGTCGGCTGAACGACGAAGGCAGGCGATACCGACCATGATTGCGACTGTAACGTGGCTGCGAGCAGGAGCCTGCATTTTCATCTTCATGTCCCACTTTCTGAATGTCGGCTGGCTCGGAACCTTGGGCATTGTCATATTTTCATTTATTTCCTCCTTCGGACTATCACAACATTATCGCCACGGGCAAGCACTGCTTCCTTGGTTTACGCGTCGCTTTATAAGGATTTATCCACCGCTCTGGTTGTTCTATGCTTTTGCGTTTACCTTTGAAATGACTGTGCGGGGGGCGTCTTTCAATCCGATGTGGATTGTGAATGTCCTCGGGTTCAACGGCGTATTTCTTTGGTCTGGGCAGCAGATCTTCGCGTTTCATACGTGGTGGGTAATGTTTATTCTCGCAAGTTATGCCATGTTTCCCTTGATAGTGAAGCTCTTACAAACGCTTGAGCAACGACAACGGGTTACCCTGCTCGTGCTCGTCACTGTGTTGATGACGGTCCTGCAAAAGTCAGTAGGTGCTGGAAATACGAATTTGTGGCTCTGCGTGGCTGCATTTTGGATTGGGATTGAATTGGGGCTCTATCACTCGTCCATGATGAACTGGCCCCTTCCAACGCTTTCTGTTATCCAATGGATCTCAACGTTGTCGTATGAGATCTACCTCTATCACCCTTTTTTCATGCGATCAAACGCGAGCATTATAATCGGCAATGTCGCAGGCCCCGTTGCGTTACTTTATGCAGTTGCGACAACGCTACTTGCGGCGGCCGTTGCTAGGATGCTGATAAACCTTATCATTGAAAGTGCGACAAGGCGAGGCCCGAATTTTGCCAAGTGGGAGGCACCAATCTAGGCCATGGTGTTCGCTTTCTCAGAGAAATATGACAGCCCTGCCCGCCCCGATGATTCGAGAGCACATCCTGACCTGGCTGTTGTCATCCCGGCCTGGAACGAGCGGGAGAACATCGAACTACTTCTTCCAGCGCTCAGGGAAGTGATCGCCGGCCTGGGTCTCACGGCGGAGATTGTCGTCGCCGACGGGGGATCACGGGATGGAACAGCAGAAGCGGCGCAACGGCGGGGAGCCCGCGTCGTCGTGCAGAAAGAGCCTGGCTACGGCAGCGCGCTCCTGGCTGGCTTTGCGGCCACCTCGGCCCCGTACATCGTCACCATGGACGCCGACTTGTCTCACCGACCGGTGTTCCTGGAAGAGTTCTGGCGGCGGCGCGACGAGGCGGAAGTATTGATTGCCTCCCGCTACGTCCCCGGCGGGCGGGCCGACATGAGCCGGTTCCGAAGGTTGCTGAGCCATATTCTGAACTTCACTTACAGCCGGATCCTGTCGTTCCCGCTCCGCGATCTTTCCAGCGGGTTCCGCATGTACTATCGCGACGTGCTGATGGGACTCACGCTGGTGGCGCGGGACTTCGACATGTTGGAGGAGATCCTGATCCGCGTGCATGCGGAAGGATGGCGCATCCTCGAGATTCCGTTCCATTATATGTCCCGGGGCTCCGGCAGCTCCCATGTGCGACTCTTCAAGTTCGGATGGGCCTTCGCGAAAACCCTGGTGCGGATGTGGAGACTGCGTAACTCCGTCGCGGCGGCCGATTATGATCACCGGGCCTTCAACAGCCCGATTTGGCTGCAGCGGTACTGGCAGCGAACGCGACATCGGATCGTCCTCGGCTATGTGGAGAGCCCGAAGAGCGTCCTGGACATTGGCTGCGGGTCCAGCCGGATCATTCAGGATCTGCCTGATGCGGTCGGACTGGACATCCTCCAACATAAACTGCGGTGGCTGAAGGCGCGCCATCGATTGTTGGTCCGGGCGAGCTGTGACCGGCTCCCGTTCAGGGCGAAGAGCTTTGACACGGTGATCAACTCTGAAGTGATCGAGCACGTCCACGACTCACCGGAAATATGGTCAGAAATGTGGCGGGTCCTTAGTCCGGGTGGGGTCCTGGTGCTGGGCACACCGGATTATGGCCGCTGGCTCTGGTGGGTGCTTGAGTGGATCTATGGAAAAGTCCTGGTCGGCGCGTACGCTCATGAACATATCACGCACTTTAATCGAGAAGAGGTAGCCAGACGTCTTCGAGCCGACGGGTATGAAATCCTGGACTGCCAGTATGTGGGGTTTTGTGAGATGATCTTCAAGGCAAAGAAACCACAACCGGCAGCAACGCGATGAATGTCCTCTTCCTCTCCGAAGTGACGGCTGCGAATGCTCGCAACGGAGCCGAAAGGACCTTGCGGGAGCAGGTGCTGGGGCTCAATAAACGCGGCCATGCTGTTTCTGTAGTGACCCGTGCTATGGCCGAGGACCCCAGGCTTACCGCCTCGGTGGACGGGGCCACGGAATACCGGTATCCGTTCTCCCAGCGCAATGAAGTCGCCTTCGTCCTTTCGTCCGTCGCGGGATCGCTGCGGACGCTCGACGGCGCCGCGGCTCGCCACTACTTTGATGCGGCTCTCATCCATCAGTCATTGGCAGGGCTGGGACCGATCATCTTTAAACGCGCGCGAGCACGGCGTTGGATTTACATGTGTTTGTCCCTGGCTCATGAGGAGTACCTGTCACGGAACACGCAGGGCAAGACGCCGGGTGAACGGATGCAGCGGCTACTCAATGCTTATGGACGCCGGTGGGTCGAGCGGGCAGTCATGCGGCGGTGTTCACGAGTGATAGTAATGAGCGATTTTATGAGGAAGCGAGTGCTTGCCGCACACCGTATCCCCGAGGGCAAGCTGTATCTTCTCCCCGGCGCGGTGGATCACCGGAAATTTCATCCAGCCACCGACCGGGCGTCAATCCGGAGACAGCTCGGCCTACCCACGGATCGCATGGTTCTCTTCACGGTTCGGAACCTGGGTCCCCGCATGGGCCTCGAGAATCTGCTCCACGCATTGAACGAGCAGGGGGAGGAGTTGCGTGACGTCCTGGTCCTCATCGGGGGGGAAGGGCCTTTGAGGCCGATGCTCGAGGGCTTGATCCGGAGTCTCGACCTGACCGGGCGGGTGCGACTTCTCGGCTTCATCCCCGAAGAGTATCTCCCTCGGTACTATCAAGCGGCCGATCTGATGCTCTTGCCGACGGCCGAACTGGAAGGCTTCGGGTTGGTGACGGTGGAAGCACTGGCCTGCGGCACGCCGGTTCTCGGTACGCCGGTGGGCGCAACGCAGGAGATTCTGGCTCAGGTGGACCCTGGCCTCCTCACGGAAGGCCATGACCCGGGGGCGATTGCCAAGGGAGTACGGCGCATCCTCCGCCTCTTTCGCGAACGTCCGGAGGAACGGGTCCGTCTGAGCTCCCGCGGGAGACGATTGGTCGAAGAGACCTACACGTGGGATCTGCATGCCGAGCAGTTGGAGTGGATTCTCAAGGAGGTCAACGCTGAAGACTGAGCCATCCAATCTGACCCCGAAGAAGGTGGTTCATATCATCACACGACTCGATCACGGCGGGTCGGCGCGGGAGACTCTCCAGACGGTGCTCGGGCATGATCGGGGCCGGTTCCGCGTCAGTATCGCGTTTGGACGACCAGAGACAACGACCGCTGACGATGCCGCGCTGCTGAAAGCCGATCTGCAACAACTGAGCCAGGCCGACGTGTCGGTGTTCCAAGTGCCTCCGTTGGTGCGGGAGATCAATCCGGTGCTGGATGCGTGGGCCACCGTCGCCCTGTGGCGGCTGCTGCGCCGCGTGCGACCGGAGGTGGTGCATACCCATACCTCAAAAGCGGGAGCGGTGGGGCGACTCGCTGCTTGGCTGGCCGGCATCCCCGTGGTGATCCATACGCCCCACGGTCATGTTTTTTATGGCTACTACGGATCGGTTACCAGTGCGATCATTCGCCTGCTTGAACGGCATCTGGCCAAAATAACCGACCGGATTGTGACGCTGACGGATCGTGGCGCGCAGGAGCATGTGCAGTACAAGATTGCCAGTCCACAGAAGTTTGTGACGATTCACGGCGGGAACTCCCTTGCGCAGTTCCGATCGTTGCGGGTGAACGCCCCCGTCAAGCGCAAGGAATTGGGGCTCCCGCCGGAAGGACCGATCATCGGTACAGTGGGCTGGCTGGTTCCCATCAAAGGTCACACCTGGCTTGTCCGCGCCGTCCCGCGAGTGCTGGCCGAATTCCCGCAGGCGTGTGTCGTCCTCATCGGCGACGGGCCGTTACTCGGTGAGCTCAAGCACTTGGCGGCTGAGTTGGGAATCAGCCCGCACGTTATGTTTCTGGGCACACGGCATGATATACCGGAATGTCTGGCGGCCCTGGATCTCTTCGTCCTCCCTTCGCTTAACGAGGGCATGGGGCGAGCCTTGATTGAAGCGATGGCCGTGGGCTGCCCCGTCGTTGCCACGCGTGTCGGCGGCATCCCCGACATCGTCGCGGACGGGACGACCGGCTTGTTGGTTCCTCCCCGGGATGATCGGGCGCTGGCCGAGGCTATTCTCACCTTGCTGCGGGATCGGTCTCGCCGGGCCGCCTACGGTGAATCGGCGAGACGACACGTCGATGACCGATTTGAAGTTGCATCAATGGTACGCAACATTGAACGGCTCTACGATAAGGTCTGGAGTGAAAAGCACCCTGCGATGTAAACCGCTTCGTCTCGGCGGCTGTGTCGCGCTGGTCGGGTTGCTGTGGATCGTGGTGGCGGAGGCCGGCGAGCCCGTGCAAGGCTGGCGGCCAGTCACGACGGTGTTGCACGTCCACAGCGACATGAGCACCGGCAGTGACTCGCTCGAGTCACTTGTCGCGCAGGCACGATCATATGGGATCGAGACTCTTATTCTGACCGACAACTTCCTCCTTCGCTATGAGTATGGGCTCTTCCCCTTGCGCGGGTTGATCCGCCGGACGGTCACGCTGCCGTCAATCATGAGTTCCGGAGTTGATCGGTACTTTGAGGCGATCCGCGAGGTCAACCGCCGCCATCCTGAAGTGCTGGTAATGCCTGGCGTGGAAGTGGTGCCCCACTATTATTGGACTGGTTCGCTCTTTGGGAAGGACCTCACGATGCACGATTCGCAGAAGAATATTCTGGTCGTGGGACTGCAGTCCGAGACCGACTACAAACGGCTGCCGGTAGCGGGCAACTACGCGGCGTACGATTTTGGGTGGCCGACCGTGCTCTGGCTGTCACCGGCCTTGTTAGTTGCTCCGGCGTTGTGGTTGCTCAACCGCCGAGTTGAACGGAAGGTGAGGGTCGGGTGGACATTCATGATCGTGCGAACCAGGCTGGTCGTCCCGGGTGTGGTCTTGCTGATCGTGGCCGGCCTCCTGTTGTTCAACAATTACCCGTTTGGTCGGTCACCCTTTGACGTGTACCAGGACGGGAATGGACTGCAGCCCCATCAGCGCCTGATCCAGTATGTCCACGAGCGTGGTGGATTGACCGTGTGGTCCATGCCGGAAGTGAGGGATTTCAACCGTTACGGCTTCGGAAGGCTGGGGATCGTCACAGTAAAGACTGATCCGTACCCCGACGCGCTGCTGCGAACAACTGACTACACGGCGTTTGGGGCGCTCTACGAGGATACGATCACGATGACCGATGTTGGCGGCGTATGGGATGCCGTGCTAGGGGAATATCTACGCGGCCGCCGGTCGTCCCCTATCTGGGGGGTCGGCGAGGCCGCCTATCATGGGAGCGGCCATGCCGGAAAGCAATTATTTGATGTAGAAACGATCCTGTTGGTAAAGGAACGGACACCGGCGGCGCTGCTAGACGCTATGGCCAAAGGTCGGATGTATACCTTGCAGAGGTCCAAGGAGTACGGATTACTTTTGAACGAGTTTACGCTCATCTCCGAGGCGACCGGCGAACCGGCTTTATCGGGGCAGACTTTACGGGTCCCTGCATCGTCACCTATCCTGGTTCGCCTTGCCGTCTCCAGCAGCGATGGCCGTTCACGCCAGACTCCTGTCCTGATCATACGGTCCGGCCGGCTCATGAACACGAGCACGGAAACGGTGCCCTTCACTGTGACGCTCCAAGACACGGCGCCAGCGGCTGGCGAGGCATCCTACTATCGGCTGATGATCGGTACGGGTGATCATAGGATCGTCAGCAATCCGATCTTCATCCGTGGTGAGGGACCTTTTGGTGTGAAGGGCTAACCGATGCGTATCGCGATCCATCAGCCCCAGTATTTGCCCTGGTTGGGCTATCTTGATAAACTGGACTGTACGGACGTCTTTGTGTTCCTGGACACCGTTCAGTTCAAGAAGAACGAATGGCAGAATCGCAATCGCATCAGGACGGCGCAGGGCTGGCAGTATCTGACCGTGCCGGTCCTCCACGAGTTTCCCCAGCGCCTGGACCAGGTCCGGATCAACAACCAGACCGACTGGCGTCGCAAGCACCAGACTGCGTTGGAGACCCATTACCGAAAGGCGCAGCATTATGACCCGTATGCGCCGGCGTTTCGTGATCTCTACAGCCGGGCCTGGGAGCGCCTGGCTCTGCTTAACATTGAGGTCATCCGCATGTTGACTGAGGCGTTCGGGATTACGACGAGGCTAGTCGAGGCCAGCCGCTTCACGGCCCGGGACGACCAGACGGGCCGGCTGGTGGATCTGTGCAAGGCGCTCGGTGCTGATCGTTACCTGGCCGGAGAGGGCGGGCGCGCCTACATGAACCTTGCCGAATTTGAAGCGGCCGGGATCACGGTGGAGTTCCAGGAGTTCGCTCACCCCGAGTACGCGCAGGTCTATGAGCCCTTCATCACAGGGATGTCGGCCATTGATTTGCTGTTCAATTACGGGCACGATGGGATTGAGCTGCTGAGAAAATCGCGCAGGAGCAGGGTATGAACATCTTGGCCTTGGGTGCCCATCCGGACGATATCGAAATCGGCTGTGGAGGGGCCTTGTTGAAATACGCGCGCGCGGGCCACGGGGTGTATCTCATGGTTCTCACGGAAGGAGCCCAGGGGGGGAGCGCGAAAGTGCGGAGGGATGAGCAGCTCGCCTCATGCCGCATTCTTGGGGCCAAGGAGGTCTTCTGGGGAGGATACCAGGACACTGAAGTCCCCGTTACCCGGCAGGCCATCCAGCAGATCGAGGACATTGTCAAGAAAGTGGACCCAGCGTTCATCTTCGTCAATTACCTTGACGACACCCACCAGGACCATCGTCACCTGGCCACCTGCACCGTGACCGCCACGCGCTACACCCGCAACGTCTTGTTCTACGAGACCCCCACGACTCAGAATTTCTCGCCGACGGTCTATGTCGACATTGACGGGCTCCTGGAGGACAAGGTGCGATCCCTGGAAGCGCATGCTTCGCAGGTCCAGAAGACCAATGTCGAAGGGCTCAGCATCCTGGAAGTCGCGCGTTCCTCAGCGCACTTCCGCGGCATCCAGGGACGCGTGAGAGCCGCGGAAGCTTTCGTCCCGTTGCGGCTGTTCATCAATGTAGGCGCCGACCTCGTGTGAGCGAGCCTTTCATCCCCCATTCCCGCCCTACGCTCGGCGAGGCCGAAGCCAAGGCTGTGGCCGAGGTCGTTCGCAGCGGGTGGATCGCCCAGGGGACGCAGGTGGCGGCCTTCGAGCGGGCGATGGCGACGGTCACCGGGCAGGCGCAGGGCGTGGCTGTCAGTTCGGGCACGGCGGCGCTCTACCTTGCGCTCATGGCGCTGGGGACCGGCTCCGGCGACGAGGTGGTGATCCCTTCGTACGTGTGTACCGCGTTGTGGCACGCGGTACGTCTGATCGAAGCGACGCCAGTCCTCGTCGACATCGAGCCGGCCACGTATCAGCTCTCCCCGCAGGCGGTGGCGCGCGCCCTCACTCGCCGTACCAAGGCAGTGATCGTCCCGCACATGTTCGGGCTCCCCGCCGATATTGATACCTTCAAGAGTCACGGGATTCCCGTCATCGAAGACTGCGCGCAGACCCTGGACGTCACCGTGCGGGGCACGCCGGTCGGCGGCGTGGGAAAGCTGACCATCTGCTCGTTCTACGCGACGAAGCTACTAACGGCCGGGGAGGGCGGCATGGTCTTGGGTCACGATGAATCGCTCATGAGCCGCGTCCGTGCTCTCCGCCAGTACGACGAGCCGGACGCGCCGGAGCGCGCCTTCAACTACAAGATGACGGACATGCAAGCCGCACTCGGCCTGTGCCAGGTGGCCCGCTTGGAGAGCTTCCTCGCCCGGCGCCGCGCGATCGCCGCTCGCTATCATGAGGCTGTCCGCCAGGCGGACCTGACGCCGCCGGGGGGGCCGGCCGGGCTGGAGCACGGGTATTTTCGGTATGTCCTGCGACTCTCCGGGCCAGTCGGGCCCGCACTGGACCGGGCTCACAAACTGGAGATCGGGTGCCAGCGTCCTGTCCGCCTGCCGATCCATCGCTATCTGGGCCTGTCCGGTTTCCCTGAGACGGACGCCGCGTGGGAGCGAGCTCTCTCCATTCCGCTCTATCCTGCGTTGACCGATCACGAGGTTGAGCGTGTCGTCAGCGCCCTGCCGGCGATCTTAGCTGGCTAAACGTGACTGGTAATGTTCCTACAAGGGAGAGTCAACGCGTGAGGATTGGCACGGTCGTTTCCCTTACGACTGCTCTGGGCGCTGCCCTTCTGTTGCTTCCACCAGTCCAGACCCGGTTTTACACAGTTGGGTTTCGCTGGCTCTATATACTACTCATCTCATACTTGGTAGCCACTGCCCTGACGCCGCTCATCCGACGCATGGCCCTCCGGGTCGGCGCTGTGGACCATCCCTCCTCAAGGAAGATCCATGAGTCCGCCACGCCGCAGCTAGGGGGGGTGGCGGTGTATCTCGCCTTTCTCATCGCGATCCTGGCCAACACGGCCGGGTTGGCGGCACCGCTGGTGTTGAACGAAGGTATGCTGGGCGTGCTTGCCGGGGGCACGCTGCTTCTCTTGATCGGTGTTCGGGACGATATCCGGCCGGTTCCGGCTACGGTCAAGCTCGTAGTCCAGATCGTCGCAGCGGCGATCGTCATCTGGGCCGGCAAACTCCTGACCTTTTTCCCGCATAGTGTCTGGGGTGATGCGCTCAATGTGCTGCTGACAGTGCTGTGGATCGTCGGCATCACCAACGCGTTCAATTTCTTCGATGGGATGGACGGACTGGCCACGGGCATGGCTATCATCATCGCCTTTTTTCTCGGGGTTGTTGCGTTCCAAACCAACCAGCCTGCCTTGGCCTGGGTTGCCGTCGCGCTGGTCGGCGCCGGCCTGGGCTTTCTTCCCTACAACTTCAGACCTAAGGATCCTGCGACGATCTTCTTGGGAGACGCCGGCAGCACGTTCCTGGGCTTCACCCTCGCCTGCCTGGCCGTCAAAGGGAATTGGGCCGATCACAATCCCATCGTGTCCGTCAGTACGCCCATCTTGATCTTCGGCATCCTCATCTACGATATGGTCCATACTACGTTCGAGCGGATTTATCTGGGCAAGGTCAGGACGGTGAAGGAATACTTGGAGTATGTCGGGAAGGACCACATGCACCATCGCCTTGAGCGGGTCTTGGGCAGCCGCACGGAGACGGTGTTCATCATCTTCCTGCTGAGCATCGCCCTCGGCCTGGCCGGGGTCGTCCTGCGGAATGCCCGCACCGTGGACGCGCTGTTCCTCCTGCTCCAGGCCACGATCATCGTGGTGGTCGTGTCGATTCTCGAGCACCGCGGACGGAGCGCATGAGCCGGATGGTGCCGCCTCGAGTCATCTTCTTCGACGCGGCCGACACCCTCTTCCACGTGAAAGGATCGGTCGGCGAGGTGTACCTCAGCCTGGCCCGCAGGTACGGCGTCACGGCCGACCGTGACACGATTCAGCAGGCTTTCGTTAAGGCGTTCGAGGCCGCCCCGCCGCCCGTGTTCGCCGTGCAGGACCCGCAGGAGGTTAAGGCATGCGAGCGGCTCTGGTGGTTCGACGTGGTGCACCACGTTTTCTACCGGGCAGGGATGTTCGAGGGGTTCGACGAGTACTTCGAGGAAGTCTTCAGCTATTTCTCAAGACCGGATGCCTGGGAGCTGTACGAGGACACCGTGACGACCCTTTCCGGGTTGGAGGCGCGGGAAATCGAACTCGGCATCGTGTCGAACTTTGACTCTCGACTCTATGAGATCCTCGTTGGTCTGGGCATCGACCGGTTCTTCGAGAGCGTGACGATCTCGAGTTTCGCCGGCGCTGCCAAACCGTCCCCCACGATCTTCCAACGCGCGCTGCAGAAACACGGCGTGACGGCACGGGAGGCGCTGCACATCGGGAACAGCCTGCGGGATGATGCCCGGGCCGCCGCTGCGGCAGGCCTCCGGGGCGTACTGTTGGACCGTCATGGCAGGGAGGCAATCCCGCCGGATGTGGTGGCGATCAAGAGCCTGAGCGATGTACTGACGCTCATGGGCGAGCGGCAAGACGGCTAGCGGGCGCCTTGCAGCGACCGGCGGGTTGGGGCATGATGGAATAGGCTGTCTAGGGGGCGTGTGCGTCAGATGAAAGTCCTGATGGTCGGAGCAGGATCGGTGGGGGGCTACTTCGGGGCCCGTCTGGTGAAGGCCGGGGTGGACTGCGCCTTCCTGTTGCGCCCCAGGACGCTCGCCGCGGTCAAGCAGAAGGGCTTGACCGTCCATAGCGTGGACCAATCCTTCACGGTTCATCCGGTCGCCAGCAGCAATCCCCGCGATCTGCCGAAGGCCGATCTCGTGATCCTTTCCGTCAAGCGCTACGATCTGGACGAAGTCATCGAGCAGCTCAGGCCGGTTCTCTTCGCCCACACGACTGTGCTCACCTTGCAGAACGGGGTTGACGCGGAGGCGCGAATCTTGGAGCTCGTGCCGAATGCCCGCCTGTTCGGGGGGGTCGCGTATATTTATGCCAAGATCGCCGAACCTGGCGTCATCGAGCATTATAAAAGAGGGTGCGTGGCGATCGGGGCGTGGCGGCAAACAGCGGGTCCGGAGCCTCCACAGAAGGAAGAGCCCGACATCCAGGCCGCACCGGCCAAGGGCACGTTTGCCAAGCTCGGGGAGATGCTGCGACAAACGACCAGCGTGACCGCACCTCGTGAGCCGACGCCTGTAGGTGCCAATCTGGCGACCATCAAAGCCCTCTTTGATCAGGCGGGCATTATCTGCGAGGTCGTTGAGGACATCTGGCGGACGAAGTGGGAAAAGATGTGCTGGAACGTGGCCTTCAATCCACTGACGGTCCTCCTCAACGACCGCGTCTCGAAAGCCCTCGCGCATCCGGAGATGCACGCCATGATCAAGCTGCTCGTCGGGGAAGCGGTCGCGGTTGCCCAGGCCGAGGGGGTGGAGCTCGATCCCGACATCGCGGACAAAGTCGTTCAGTGGTCCCAGGAAATCCGAGACATTCACACCTCCATGTACGACGACTGGAAAGCCGGCCGGCGCACGGAGATCGACTTCCTCAACGGCTATCTCGTCCGGCGCGGGAGGGAGCTAGGTGTGCCGGTGCCGGTCAACGAGGCGGTGTGCGCCCTGATCAAGACCATCACCGAACCAGCTCAGCTGGGGCCGGCGCTTCTGCGGCTCGACGGCGCGGTCATCCAGCCGCTCGTCTTCGATCTCGACGCCCTCTCCAAGCTCCCGGCGAGTGAACAGGTGCCGGACGTGTCGGTCGAGGATCCTAGAGTGCGGGGACAGGGCGTGCGGATCCGGGCGTTGTTGAATGTTGCGACCTGCGAGATCGGAGCGGACCACGTGACTTTCCACTCAGCCGATGGTCCATACGCCGCTAGCCTCCATCTCAAGGAGGCGGCCGAGTCCGGCATTCTGATTTACAAACTGGATGGGCGTCCGTTGCGCCGGGAGGAGGGGGGCCCGTTCCGCCTGATCACCCCATCCCTGGGTGACTGGTGTGCTAGCGTCAAGGGCGTGACGCGCATCGAGTTTACCGTCGGGCCCGGCAAAGACACGCGCCCCGAGACCAGTCACGCCTAGCGGTCTGTTTTCCCGACCTATGGCGACCGTCTATGTGAGCAGGCGCCTCCCAGGCCCGGTCATGGCCGAATTGGCCCGGCGCTTCATCCTCATCGGACAGCCCCATGATCGTCCTGCGACGCGCGAGGAACTGCTCGAGGCGGCGTCTCAGGCCGACGCGCTCGCGGTGACCTTGACGGAGCGCGTGGATGCAGACGTGTTGGACAGGGCCCCGCGTCTGAAGGTCGTGGCTGTCTACGCTGTTGGCTACGACAACGTGGACGTCACCGCTGCGACGCGCCGCGGCATCGTCGTCACCAATACCCCGGATGTCCTGACGGAGACGACGGCCGACCTGGCGTGGGCGCTAATTCTGGGGGTGATGCGGCGGATTCCGGAGGCTGACCGGTTGGTGCGCGAAGGGCGATGGGAAGGATGGGCTCCGGCGCAACTTCTTGGCGCGGACGTGTTTGGCAAGACGCTGGGCATCATCGGGATGGGGCGGATCGGGCGTGCAGTCGCCAGGCGCGCGGCGGGGTTCGGGATGACGGTCCTCTACCACACACGGCATCCTCTCAGCCATGAAGAGGAGGTGGCGTTACACGCGAAGTACCTCCCCATGCCGCAGGTGCTGCAGAGGGCGGACATCGTGACGATCCATACCCCGCTGACTGATACCACGCGGGGAATGATCGGCAAGGCCGAACTCGCGGTGATGCGTCGCTCAGCCTATCTCATTAATACGGCACGGGGAGCGGTGGTGGATGAAGCGGCGTTAGCCGAGGCTCTGGAGCAGGGACGGTTGGCGGGCGCCGGCCTTGACGTGTATCAGCATGAGCCACACGTCCATCCCCGCTTGCTGGCGCTTCCCAACACCGTGCTCTTGCCGCACATCGGTTCCGCGACCACGGAAACCAGGGTGAAGATGGGTCTGATGGTGGCGGACAACATCACCGCGGTGCTCGAAGGGCGGAAGGCGCCCCACCGCGTAAATTGACAAGCCGGAAACCCCGTGGTGTAATCCGCGGCATGGATCTCTTCGGCAAAGTCCCGCTAGTCGAAATTCCGGTCCTGATCACCGCGGAACAGAAGACTTGGCTGGAAACGCTAGTCAAGAAAGGCAAGATCGCGGTTCCGCCCGGCGGGACCCTCCCTGAGGGGTCCGTCATCTCGATTTTCATGCGGACGCTCTTGTGGAACTCGGAAGAGCAACGGCAGTTTCTGGAGATGGTTCCGGAGGATATCCAGAAGAAGATGTGTGAGGGCAAGAGCCTGGTCGCAACCAAGATCCAGGTCTCGGTGGATCAGAAGGCCTGGCTTGACAAGGCGGCGGTGTCCAGCAAGGTCTCGTTGCCGCCCGGCGATTCGCCCAACTCCCTCTTCACCCGCGTCCTGCTCGAGAACGCGATGGAGCAGCAGAAAGCCCTGGAACGGGCGGATCCCTGGGCGGATGACGATGAAGAATAAAGGCAGGCGATAGCGACTTATCCGGTCGGGGCCGCGTCGCGTCGCGGTACTGGCCGGCCTTCTTCCAGGTCGAGCAAGTCGATCCACGTCACGATATCGGCACGTGAGGGATCGATGGCGTCACGCGTTTTCTTGAAATACGCCCCCTGCGCCTCGTCCTCCGGCCCCCGTTCCAGCATTTGCTTGTTCCAGATCTCGATTTGTTTCTTCGAGCGGGGGCGCGCGTGGATGGCCAGCCATTCCAGAATGAGCGCGTCGGTGCGGCTCTTGGCCGCGTAGGCGAAGTCCTGTTCACTGACTTCTAGGAACGACAGGAGCGTCTTGTCGAGTGGGCAGGGATAGATGTAAGGGCCGTTCACCCCGGCCTCCCGGGCGCGGGCCTTATCGATCATGCGGGCCAGGTGCACGTAACCGCCGAGCAACTCCCGGGAGCTTCTGGGATATTCCTTGGTGAGGTCGTTCGGTCGCGGGCGCTGGATACGACCCATGGTCGTGTCGAGCGTGTCGCCCTTCATCTGGCCTCCGGTGGAGCCGGGAATGTTCAGTGACATGGGCGAATCTCCTACAGCAGGCGGTGGTTCGCGAAGGTCAGGGTCCTGACAGAGACAACGTCGTTTTCCGCCGAGATGATGCGGCGCGAGGCCGGCAGGTCGGCGTGGCCGACCCGCACGTGCGTATCGGTGAAGCTTTCCACGTTGGCCAGTCGGCCGTCTTGTGGGTTGAAGTAATAGACGGTGTAGCGCGTGGTCAGGTACTTCTTGTCGGCCGTAATCACGCTGTCCTCGACGTTGATGGTGAACTTGATCGGTCCCATGGTGCGGTTGATCTGCGTGATGCGGTCGTCTTTTACGCGATAATGGGACTGCAGACTGTCGTGGATGCGGATGGTCTGTCCCAGCGGGTGGGCGGCGCTACGGTCCAGGGTGAGGACGCTTTTCCCGTCCGATTGGTCGAAGGTCCGGTGGGCACGGTGGACAGCGATCATGCTGATGGTTCCGGTTGCCCACTTCTGGACTTCCGCATCCGGCAGGGACACCGTCACGTCCTGCGCGGGTTGCACGGTCACCATCCCGGTGAACTCCTTGCCGTCCACGTTGACGGTCAGGTCCGCTGAGAATCCGTTGAAATCGGCCGGCCAACGGGCCGTCTTCTCGAATGCCCGCCGCAATTGCTCGCGAGCTTCAGGATCGTCTTGGGCATCGGTCGGGCGTGCTTCCTTGTTATACGTCGTAGTCATAGACGGCCTCCTTGAGCCAGACGTCGCTGGACCGGTTTCACCTTCGCCGATGGCCTCATTATAGAGACCCGTCGCCGGTTCGTCCAGTTTGGTAACCGCCCACGGTGTCAGCAGCATCCGGACCGAAATTACATGGTAATTCTTACGCCATACTATTCAAAACCACGCTCAGATTGTCGCATGTGACTAATAAACGACACGATCTTTTCCTCATTTATTTTTGATAAGTTGGAGACTTTTCATCAAGCGAAACAGCCTCTATTACGTAAGATTTTTCACAGGCCACTATCGTTTTGTGGTAACATGTGGTTTCTTGACGTTTTTAAGGATAAGCATGAGGATCAGACGTTATGAAGAAGGTGTCAAGACAGAGAGTCAACGTGAGAACGCATAAGGCCCACAAGTACGGGCATAAGAAGACGAGACCAGTCGTCAGCATGGCGCCGAAGGCAGGCGAAACTCCCAGACATGCCCGATTGGGCGAGCGGACCAAGGGACAGTCTGCACTTGCGACCACGGTGGCAGAAGACGAACTCGAAGAGCGCCGGCGTCTGTTTGCCAGAGCTCGGAAAGGCGACAAAGGAGCCGTAGCGAAAATTTATGAGCTGTATGGCGCTCGTATCTACACATCGGCGCAAGTCAAGGAAGCCCAACCAAACGGGTTTACCGTCCCGGCCTCATCGGTGCGGAAACGGGTTCGAACCGCCTGAGAGGCAGCCGCCCTCCTAGGTTCAGCGGGACGGTTCCCACCTACACAGCGTGACCTGAGAGTGATGGGGCCGGTGGGCTGAGGTAGCCGCCGGCCCTTCGGCATTTCAGAGTCCGAGAGTGGTCTTGATCTATGAAAGAACGCGACCCCGAGAAACTCAAGTTGCTGTATGAACGGTTTCGTGATGTGTGCCTGGTCGAAAAAGAGGTCTGGAAGGAGCTGTTCATGCCGCGTGATGTGCCCGGGGAGGGCGTCCGCCTGACCAATATCCAGGATCGCTATGAGGTGGTCATCGATAATCCGGAGGTCGAAGCGGTCTTGGAGGCCAACATCCCTCTGGGCCCCAAACCCTTGGACGCCGCCATCGCGGAATACAAGGACGCCATCAGCTTCCTTAAGAAGGGCTGACGCGCCGCGCCTACTGGACGGCGACGCGTAAGCCTCCATCGGCCAGGATGGCGGCGATCTGCTCGCAGGTCTGAAGGGGACCTTCGTACACTGCCGCCGATCCCGTATGGTCAATCCGGTAAGCGAGTTCAAAGGCGTGGGTGGGGGTCATCTTGGGGACGGCCCGGCAGAGCAGGTCGATCACTTGCTGGTAAGTATGGCAGTCGCAATTGTACACAATGACGCGAGCTTCCAAGTCGTCGCCAATCAGGGTGCTCGATTCTTCAACCGTTTGAGGAACCGGGGCTGTCGGCAGCGCGGCCATCTGGTGACCTCCCGGCCTTCATTCTAGCAAAGCTGCTACCTGCCTGCCACGAAAGCAGACGCCTACAGGCGTAAGAGGAACGTCTGCACAGCGATCCGATCCCGTATCTTCATGCGGTGGAGAAGCCGGTCGTGCGCGACCGAATCGGTGATCGCGTCGAGTCCGTATTGCTGGCACAGTTGAATCGTGTACCAGAGCGAGGCGGAGGTTTTCACCAGCATCAGCCCGTACTCCAGCGCGATGGCCCGCTCAGGATCAAGTTTCAGCCTTGACATCTGCCGGACCTCCGCCAGGGTGACCGGCCATTCCGTCCACGATGCGCGCAACCACGGCGTGAGTGCGGTGTCTTCCGGAACAAGGCCACGTTGGAAGCGGACATCATTCCGAACGGCGAAGTGGAAGATCTCGCGCCATTCGCGGTCTTTCAAATCCCGGTCGATCCGCCCGTCCATTTCCGAGCTGAGCGGCCCGCTGACATTGTGGCCCTGGACGATCCGGCCTTGCTGCACGAGCTCGGCATGGTAATCGCCCATGCGGTCCGGAGCAGCTGTCGTGCCGCTGGTCGGAGTTAATTGAAGGGCCATGTAGTCACGGAAGTGGACGGTGTCGTACCGGGTCAGGAAGCGCTCCAGGCTTTCGGGCGAGCAGAGATGGAACGGATAGTAGAGTCCCTGGCGGCCGGTCACTTCCGTAGGCCACAATACCGGGCAACCCCATCACGATACCGCAGCCAGTGTTCCAGGCTTTCCTGTGTGGTGTCGAGAATGAGCTGCTGATCGGCTGCCCCCAGCGCATAGTCCAGGACAGTCTTCCAGGCCGATTGGCGATGGCTGGGTTCGACCATTAGATGGACCCGGACCAGGTCCAAGTATTTGGGATCGACCCCGTGGTTCTGCACCAGGGGGTGCTTGCGAACAATCTCCTCGATCTGCTCGGCGTCCTTTGGCGGGGAGGGGTGGAGGACTTCCTGGCGGTCATGGACGCTTCCCTCGACGAAAATGGTCACGACGGCGAGCGCGGTCAACCAGTCGCCTTCGCTGGTGATCTTGTCCAGCCACTCACGATATGCCCGGCTTTCCGCCAGGAGACTGACGTCGCGGAAGTGTGCGCGCTCGAACCCTAGGCCGAGCATCATGGTCAGAAAGAGATCGGGATGGGATTGGCCGAGGGAGAGGCCGCCGGTATCCTCCTCGTAGATGTTGCGGGCCAGTTCGCTGCGGACGGGACGAGGCGGGTTCTTCCCGTGGATCCGGCTCAGGAAGACCGGGAAGTCCCTGACGTACACCGCGTACTCCTGCCGATAGTGTGTTTCGAGCTGGGCCTTGGTGATCTGAGGACCGCAGAAATGCGGCCAGGCCCAGTGGTCTTTCCGATCCATGATCGCCATCAGCTTTTCGCGGAACTGGTCGCTGGACAAGGGCTTCATAGTGTTCTCCATTGCATCGCCATCACCGGCTCGCTAGAATGTGCTTTCCGATGGAACCTGTCACCCTTCAAAGTACGGAAGAAATCTTCAAGTTGCTCGCCGAGGTGTCGCTGAAAGGCAAGGGCCTGACCGCCGAGTGCCTCCTCGACAAAGTCCTGGATGAAGGATTCACGGAACCCATCTACCTCTCGGCTACCGGCGAGGATCCCGACGCCTTTTACCAGGGCAAACCCAATGCCTGGGCGGTCTATCAGATCCGTGAGTGGAAGCGCGTCATGATGATCTCCGGGGGCCCTGGCCGGGAACGGCGCGTCCAGATCACGGAAACACCATGACTCGCTCCACGCCCAGATCGTGTGCCAACCGTATTGTGGCCCGATAGCGGATATCACAATGTAGTTGAAGTGTATGAGGCCATAGTCCAAAGTGCAAGTGGCCGAGAGTTGGCGTTGCATTCAGGGCAGATACTGCCTACAATCACGACATGACCAAGTTAGTGATCCCCCGTGACGAAAACGAACTGATGCTCATCACGAGCCTTTTGGAAGGTGACGGGATTGATTTTCTCATTCAGAACGAGTACTTCGGCGGCCTGTACCCTGGTCTCAACATCTTTCCGTTTAACGAGCGGGTGATCCTTGTCTCAGAAGCCGACTTCGATCGCGCCTCGCTGCTGGCGCGCGATTTCCTCGAATCCATCGAGGACAAGCCCCGACAGGGAGGGCAGGTTGGGTGAGGGCGCGGTCAGTACCACCCGCCGACCAAGGCGTCCTCTTCGAAATAGAGATAGCGGTGCTTGACAGTGGAGCTGTCGATCCAGTCCTCGAAGACCCACAGCTCACGGCGCACGCCGGTGTCAGTATAGGTCACGTCAATTTTGTACGGAGAGCCCCAACTCTTCAAGACCTGCTCTCGGCTCATACCCACCACGGCTCGCTTCTGGGCGATGGCTTCCTCCAGGGTAGAATACTTGTAGTACGGAAGGATCCGCCACGTGATCATCCCAAGGAGGATCATCCCGAGGAGCATGTACAAGACCACGCGCACGGAGCGCCGGCACAGATAGGGGACATCCTGCTGGTCGAGCGCATTCGGAGTTGTCATGGCAGTAATCTAACAGCGTGGCTTCGGCAGGGTCAAGCGTCCCAGCTCCGTCATCCTGCGTATGTACGTTGAGGTCGAGTCCAATCCCAACTGCGGCAACTCGGTATTCCTCCGCTTCCGCGAACTGGGCCCAGCGCGACCGGTCGGGCAAGTGCGGGTGTACGACCGCGTTTCCACCGGTGAGTGGTGCTGGGTGACCGGCTGGCAGGACGATGCGTCGGCGCCGCCCTGTCCGGCCGTGGCCCAGCCCGTCGAAGACTCGGGCGCTGGCGTCGTCTATTTGGTGTCGGGGGGCAATTGGGGCATCCGGGTGAAACCGCTCGAGCCGGATGAGGCCTGGAGCCTAGAGAGCCCGCGGCAATGGGGCGAAGCCTATCTGCTCCTGGCGGACCGCCGCGACGTGCGGTTTGCCGACGAAATGGGCTGAGTTACGGCGCGTAGCGTGGGAGGGGGATCTTCTTCTTGGTCGGTTCGGCGAGAGGCGGGAGCGAGGCGGCCTTTGATGAGAAGGGGTTGATCATCGCTTCGTGCGTCAGCTTGTGATGGTCTTTGATGAGCTGGAGACTGTCGACCGCGATCTCGACACGGTTCACATTCTCGTTCAAGGTGATGCGGGGAGGAAATGGCTCGGCTGTATAGAGACGGTACGAGAGCGACCAGGCGTAATCCTCCTTGTTCCGTTGCTTGACCAGGCGGAGCGCCTCCTTGGACGTTTCGTTCTGGAGCATGATGATAAACAGATTCGACCGGTAGGTCGGAGCGTCGTCGGCCAGTGAGGGCTTGAATTCGGGGATGAGCTTCGGAACATCCTTCAGCGGGACCGCGAGCGGAACAGCAACCGGGCCTTCTACGGAGCCGGTGAGCGGATCGGGACTTAAGAACTCGATGTCCACCAGTTTGACGGTGAGGGTGGGCGTGTCGGAGTTCGCCTTTTCCTCTTTGGCGTATTGAAACGAATACCGCACGTGGGTTTTCTCCCGCACGTACATATACACGTCCTCGCCCAGGGCGCCCGGGATCTGATCTTTCAAAACGTTCTCCCACTCGTCATACGCATAGTACTTGTAAACCCGCAGGGCGGCGGACCTGTCGCGAATCTTCTGCGGCGGGCCAAGCTTGGCTCGGAGTTCTTCCTGGGTCAGCCCCAGGTAGCCATCCGAAAAGAGGGCCCCGGCGAGAGCGGCCGCCGGCGCGATGACCCAGGCAACGACCCCAGCGATTAGCAGCACGATCGTTCTCATCTCCGGTCTCCGGGTTTTGCAAATCCTACGGAGCAGTCACTGGATTGTCAAGGTGGCAACCTTGCCAAGGAAGCACCTATCCGGTATAGTCCCTTAGTGATGGAAACCGAAGTTTTCCTCAATCTGGAGCGCATTTTGCGGAGCCGGATCGCCATTCTTGACGGCGCGATGGGCACCATGATTCAGGCCCATCGGCTGGATGAGGCGGGCTTTCGCGGACGCCAGTTTGCCAACCACCCGTATGACCTGAAAGGGTGCAACGACCTCCTGTGCCTCACCCGGCCGGAGCTCGTCGAGGCGATCCACCGTCAGTACCTGGACGCCGGTGCCGACATCATCGAGACCAACACGTTTAACTCCACGGCTATTTCCCTGGCGGATTACCATCTGGAACGCGTGGTGTACGACCTGAACGTTGCGGGCGCCCGCGTCGCGCGCAAGGCCGTGAAGAAGGTGACGGCCGCCGACCCGACGCGCCCGCGTTTCGTCGCCGGCGCCATGGGGCCGACCAACCGCACCGCTTCCATGTCGCCCGATGTCAACAATCCCGCTTTCCGCGCGGTGACGTATGACGAACTGGTCGCCGCCTACACGGAGCAGGTTCGGGGGCTGATGGACGGCGGCGTAGATTTACTCCTGTGCGAAACCGTCTTCGACACGCTGAACCTAAAGGCCGCGCTGTTCGCCATCGACCAGCATTTCGAGGCGAAGGGACGGCGCGTGCCGGTCATGGTCTCGGTCACGATCACGGACCGAAGCGGACGCACGCTCTCCGGCCAGACGGTGGAGGCGTTCTGGAATTCGATCGCCCACATGCCGCTGTTGAGCGTCGGGATCAACTGCGCGCTCGGCGCGAAGCAGATGCGGCCTTACCTCGAAGAGTTGGCGAGCGTCGCGCCGGTGTTCATCAGTTGTTACCCGAACGCCGGGCTGCCGAACGCCTTCGGCGGCTTCGACGAGACCCCCGAGATCATGTCGGCCGATCTCCGGGAGTTCGCGGAGCGAGGCTGGCTCAACATCGTGGGCGGGTGTTGCGGGACCACGCCAGCCCACATCAAGGCAGTTGCCGAGGCTGTCCGGAATTGGCCGCCGCATGTCCCGGCGGCCGTCGAGCCGTATACGCGCCTGAGCGGCCTCGAGCCGATGACCATCCGCCCGGACACGAACTTCGTCAACATCGGGGAGCGGACCAACATCACCGGTTCGCCTCAATTCGCCAAGCTGATCCTCGGCGGGGACTACGAAGGCGCGCTCGCCGTAGCCCGGCAGCAAGTGGACGGCGGCGCGCAGATCGTTGACGTGAACATGGACGAGGCCATGCTGGACTCGAAGGAGGCCATGAGCACGTTCCTTCGGCTCATCGCGTCCGAGCCGGACATCGCCCGCGTGCCGATCATGATCGACAGCTCCAAATGGGAGGTGATCGAAGCCGGGCTCAAGTGCGTGCAGGGCAAGGGGATCGTCAACTCGATCAGCCTGAAGGAAGGCGAGCAGGCATTTCTCGAGCGCGCCAAACTGATCCGACGCTACGGGACGGCGGTCGTGGTCATGGCGTTCGACGAGGCGGGGCAGGCCGACACGCTGGACCGCAAGGTCGAGGTCTGCACGCGGGCATACCGGCTTTTGACCGAGAGGATCGGGTTTCCGCCGCAGGACATCATCTTCGATCCGAACATCCTGACCGTCGCCACCGGCATCGAGGAGCACAACAACTACGCCGTGGCCTTCATCGAGGCGACCCGCAGGATCAAGGCGACGCTGCCGTGCTGCAAGGTCAGCGGTGGCGTGAGCAACATCTCGTTCTCGTTCCGCGGCAACAATGCGGTGCGGGAGGCGATGCACTCCGCCTTCCTGTATCACGCGATCCGCGCCGGCCTCGACATGGGGATCGTCAACGCCGGGCAGCTCGCGGTCTACGAGGAGATCCCCAAGGATCTGCTCGAACTTGTGGAAGATGTCCTGCTCAACCGGCGTCCTGACGCCACCGAGCGGCTGGTGGCCTTCGCCGAGACCGTCAAGCAGACAGGCAAGGCGGCTGTGCAGGAGGATGTCTGGCGACAGGGCCCGGTCGAGGAGCGCCTCTCGCACGCGCTGGTGAAGGGCATCGTGGAATACATTGAAGCGGACGTTGAAGAAGCGAGACGGAAGTACGCGAAACCGCTCGAGGTGATCGAAGGCCCGCTAATGGC
>Ga0209158_1000087_pt1 | contig 66785 bp, 58 predicted proteins | sample GraSoiAngelo_140_FD_185897 | JGI IMG/M metagenome (GOLD analysis project Ga0209158, IMG submission 185897) | Grasslands soil microbial communities from the Angelo Coastal Reserve, California, USA - 14_0929_12_30cm (SPAdes) (version 2) | ecosystem: Environmental > Terrestrial > Soil > Grasslands ...
CCACGCGATCCACGGGAAGAATTGATCGGCCGTGGTTTGGTCGCTGTTCACGATGATCGGGGGGTCCCAGGTCTGGCCGCCGTCCGCCGAGTTACTGAGGAGCACGTCGGCGTTGCCCGACCGATAGTCGCCCCACACCACGTGCACGAGGCCACTCCCGCACGCCGCGATCGACGGGAAGGAGTTGATCCGGAACGCGGAGTTCTTGAGCACTGGGACGTCGAACACGTCGTCCACCTTCACAGGGGTCGAGAAGGTGTTCCCGCCATCGAGCGACGTGGCCACCATTATCTGGTTGGTCGCTCCAGGAGTGTTGTAGTTCTCGAAGGCGACGTAGACCTCACCGTTCGGCCCGACCGCGGGCACCGAGCCTTGGTCCCAGTTCAATGTCGGCGTGGTCTCCGCGTGCGGGCCGTTCCACGTCGCGCCGCCGTCATCAGAATACGACAGGAGAATAGGCGACTCGACATAGGTTTCCGGGACGCGGGTGTACTTGAATTGCGTCCAGGTCACGTAGATCCGGCCCTGATGAGGGCTCCCCGATCGTGTGTCGGTCGCCGTGAACGGTTTGTCGTTGAAGTAGCCGAATGTCAGGTCCGACCCGCCCAAGGCTGTCACGATCACGACGCCTCGCGGCGTGATCGTTAGAAGGTCGGTGGAGCGGCTGACGACAATCGCCGTCGTGGAGTTGGAGATCGGCCCGCGCGTAAACGCGAGGCACGTGTAGTAGGCTTCCCCGGTGGGGCCGAATGCGGTCGACGGATCACCGTCAGCCGGCAGGAAGACCAGCGTCCCGGTCCCTACGTCGTTCCAGGTGGCGCCGCCGTCGCGCGATGCATATACGCCGCACTGTGAGTCACCGTTGCGGTAGTCGTTCGCCCCCGAGAGCAGCCGGTTCGGGTTCCCGGGATCGACCGCGATGGGAGTTTCGTCCTGCGCCCGGTTGGTGTTATCCTGGTTCATCACTACGTTCGAGCCGACGGTCCCGGGTGGCCAGGCCGGAGCGGGAATCAGGGGCCCTGCACCCCCCCCTCCCCCCCCGCCATCGTCGGTGGCGGAGGGAAGCGCGACGACGCCGGAGAGCTGGGGGATCTTGACACCCAACTGACCAAGCAGGTCCGCCCGCGGACGGGGCGCCGCGGGCTGAGTGTGGTCGCTGCACGCGGCGACTCCCAGCATGCAGCCGATAACCGCGAACCACCGTTTCATGGTGCCTCCTGGGGATTGGAAAGAACCAGCTGGCCCGTGTGCGCGAGCCCCACGGTCGTGGAAGCAAGTCCGGTACCAAAGCACGGTCCCGCACGAGGGCTGCGAGCGACGAAGCGTCCGCACAACACCCTGCAAGGACGGTGACTCGATAGGTGGCGCCGCGGGCCGTTGCGCTCGGCCCGCGGGACGCGGCGAAGTGATGACGGCAGCGGACGATGGAAACCTGCTACTCGGTCGAGTGAAGGGAGTCTATGAAGTCGTCCAACCATCGCGCCGTTCAGATCGCTCCACATACATTGCGCCGGCGCAACGCAGCGCGCGCGGAGGCACGCTGGCCGAGGGTACCGCGGCACCGGCGGGGCCGCTAGGTTAAGGCGCTGCAACGTTGGAGAGGTGGCCGAGTGGCTGAAGGCGGCGGTTTGCTAAACCGTTATAGGGCCTAAAAGCCTTATCGGGGGTTCGAATCCCCCCCTCTCCGTACCGCACCGCCATGACCACGCGCGTTCGCTTCGCCCCCTCCCCGACGGGCTACCTGCACGTCGGCGGCGCCCGCACCGCTCTCTTGAATTGGCTGTACGCCCGCCACGTGGGCGGGAAGTTCCTGCTGCGCATCGAGGACACCGACAAGCAACGCTCCACCGACGAGCACACGAAGGTGATTCTGGACGGGCTCACCTGGCTGGGCCTCGACTGGGACGAGGCGCCCGTCTTCCAGGGGGGACGGGTGAAGCGGCACCAGGAGGTGGCTGACAAGCTGCTGGCCGAAGGCAAGGCTTACATCGAAGAGAGCGCGATCCGGTTTCGCCTGCCGCCCGGCGAGATCGCGTGGGACGACGCGGTGCACGGCCGCATCTCGTTCCAGGGCGAGGATATCAAGGACTTCATCATCCTGCGCTCGGACCGCACGCCGATCTACAACCTCGCGGTCGTCGTGGACGATATCGACATGGCGATCACACACGTGCTGCGCGGCGACGACCACATCTCCAACACGCCGAAGCAGCTCGCCCTGTACCGCGCCATCGGTGCCCAGCCGCCGGTGTTCGGTCACGTGCCGATGATCAACGGCCCGGACGGCAAAAAGCTCTCCAAGCGCCACGGCGCCACCGCGGTGGGCGATTACCAGCACATGGGAATCCTCCCCGCCGCGATGCGCAACTTCCTGGCGCTGCTCGGCTGGAGTCCGGGGGGCGATCGGGAAATCATGACGCTCGACGAGATGATCGGGCTGTTCTCGCTGGAAGGCATCCAGAAAAAGCCGGCGATCTTCGACATGACGAAGCTCGAGTGGATGAACGGGCAGTACCTCTCGATGGCGTCCGCGGACGAGCTGTACCCACTGGTCTCACCCCAGCTCGAGCAGCTCGGGTTGAACGGCAACAAGGACGCCGTCCTGAAGGCGATCGCCGCGGTGAAGACCCGCTCGCGCACCACGCTCGACGTCGCGAAGCAGGTGGCCGTGCGGCTCGACGCGAAATTCGTCGCGTTCGACGACAAAGCGATAAAGGAGATCGCCAAGGATCCGGCGGGTTACAAGGCGTCGCTCGAGGCGAGTGTCGCCGTCCTCCGCAAGACTGACTGGACGCCGGAAGCGCTCGAGAAGACGTTGCGTGCCCTGGCAGACGAAAAGGGTGTCGCTGCCGGGAAGATCTTCCAGCCGATCCGCATCGCGCTCACGGGTGGGACGGTGTCGGAGCCGGTGAACGAGCTGTTGCATGTGGTAGGGAAAGAGGCGGCGCTGAAGCGCCTACAGGCGGCGGTCACGGGGTCCACAGGCTGAACGAGGGGATCCCGGCACATTTTCACTGCATAAGGCACCGCCTCCCGATGCCCAACCCTATCTAACCCGAAAGGCGACCGTCGCTCGTCCGATCTGCGCCCCGGCCGCGTTATCCCATACCTGAACCCGTAGCAGATAGCTGCCGCGCGGGATCTGCTGCGGCGAAAGGTCCAGCACTTCTGTCACCGGTCGTCCCTCCGACCCGGCTGAGGCGCGATCGAACTCGAGGCCGTTCGCTCCCGGCCAATCCTCACGGGCGATGTCTCGCTGGAGATCGTCGCTACGCAGAATCCGATAGGTCACGTGGTAACTCACTCGCTCGGCGCTCACGCGCAGCCCGTACACCTCGGCATAGACTCGGACCGTGTCTTCCGCCGCGAAAGTCAGGCCCCGCTGCAGGTGTCCGAGCATCGCAGGCCGGCTGACGAGCGTGTCGCCGCGCCAAGCCTTCGCCAGCAGGAGGTCGCTGATTGCGGGTCCGGCGTGGAAGGACCGCAGCGTGAGCGCTAGCTCCTGACGACCCAGTGTGTCGCCCTCGCGGGCGTGGGCAAGCAGCACGTATCGTCCGGGGGCCGCCGCCAGGGTGACGCTCCCGGCGTCGCCCTCACCGGATGCCCGCTCGCCCCCGACATCACCGACTAGCGCCGCCGCGAGTGTCCCGGTCGTCGAGACGATTACGAGATCCGTGGTCGCCGCCCCCCCCAGGTTCCGGAACTGCGCCGTCCAGAGGCCGAACTCGAGGGCGGCGGGTTCGGAGGATGCGTCGCGCGTCAGCCCGAGCTGCATGGACGCGAACTGGTCCTGGTTCATCGGCCGGAAGACCATCTCCGGCGTGGTGCGCAGTCCCTTGGAGAACGCGCTCGGCCTGACGAAGCGCACCTCTCCCCACTCGGCGTACCTCCACCGCTCCAATTCGTCCGTGTTGCACTGCGGGTCGACCGTATTGTCCCCACCCAACCTCGACGCGTCCGGTGGCCCGAAGCGCAGGTACATGATTCCGCGGTCGTCCAACCCTGTAGCGAGGTTGTAGCCCACACGCGCCGCCATAGTGTCCGCGCCCCGCAGATCCATCCCCAAGGGAACAAACAGCGTGGGTGAGAGCACCACCCCCATCGCCTCAAGCCCGCGCCGAGTGCTCGTCGGCATGCTCTCCTTCTCCTCAGTGGTGAGATGGGCCGCAGGATCCGTGGCGACGCGAGCACGGTCTCGCACACTGCTCACGCCAGGCAACGGGACGCGTCCACCCGAGTAGTAGGGCGGGAGCGCCTTGAACACTTCGCACCGCAAGTGAAACTCGCGCTCCCCTTGCGCCGGCTCGAGGTTGAGAGTGCGGGCCGCACTACTGCGGTGGTATGAGACGAGAGGATGGAGCAGCGGGTAGTGCTTGCGGGCATACCGCAGCCTCGAAAAGTGCTCCACGATCCGGTGGTTGGTGCTCGCGAACAGGTTGGGGTTTCGCCGTGCCCAGAAGCTCTCGAGCCAGGTGCCCTTCGCCTCGGGTGGAACGCCGGCCCACCACGCACGGAGCTCGCTCGGCGTAGCGATGCCAACGACCTGGCGCCACAGCACATTTGCGGAATCCCGCACAGCATACCGCAGCGCTCGGTGGTAGAACACGATCCCAGCCAGTGTGTCGCCTGACTCGAGCGCGCTCTCCGCCCGCAGCGCGTTCCAGCCGGGGCCGGTAGAGTCTTGCGTGAGCCCGATATCGAGAAGGTGGTCAGCATCCGCGTACCGCTCCTCCTCGATCAGCAACTCCGCGATGCGCAACTGCACCACGGGGTCCGTGGTGTTCGCTTGCAGTCGCTCGATCATCTTCCGCCGACCGCCGGCGTTCCGGTACAACGGAAGCCACTGGTCCCAGGCATCTCTGTAAAGCGGGTCGAGCTCGATCACCCGCTCCAAGCCTTCGCGAGCGATCCGCTCGCCGTCATCGCCGCCGAGCCACAGACCCATGAGAGCGATGCGATAAGGTGGCTCTGGATCGTGGGGCAGAAGCTGTTTCGCTTGCCGATATGACTCTAGTGCTCGAAAGCGACCCGTGGGCATGTGAGCGGCGTGCGCGTCACCCAAGATCATGAACCCGCGGGGGTCACGCCCATGCCGCAGCGTGTACCGCTCCGCGAGTTTGATGGCCTCCTCCACGCGCCCCAACGCGAGTTCCTCAGCGGCGGCGCGCAGTTCTGTTGGGACGGTGTCCTGCTGGCCCTGGGGTGGCAGGAGGGTAGCTGCAACGAGAAGTCCTGCGAGTAGCGGGTTGGCCATGAGTACCGAACTCCGAAACAGCGGGGACGGCGAGAGGCCGGGTTAGGGCACCGCTTTGACGGTATCCGCCTTCGTCGTCGTCGTATCCCCCCTCGCCCGTTTCTCCGCGTCCCGCTCCGCCTGCTTGCGCGCCCGCAGCTCGCGCACGTACTTCCGGAACATTTGCAGCGTCTCGGTGCGCCGCGCCGCCTGCATCAGGTCCCGACGCATGTCCTCGAGCTGGCGCGCTCGCAGTTGCTCGTCGTAGTTCCCCTGCGGCAGTGTGATCGGCAGCAGCGCAAGCACCGCCGTGGGAATCTTGATCCCCGCGACGTGGATGTACTGGGAATCAATGCCGATCGTCTTCCCCGCTACCTCCGTGGTCCAGGTCGGCTTCTGGCGCGCGCGTTGCTCCTGATCGATGATCACGTTCAACGAGTCCACCATGGAACGCAGCCGGTGGACCGCGATCGAGTCCTTGTGCTCCTCCTGGCCGTACAGCGCGTCCGCCACTTCGCCGGGGAGCGCGGGCCGCGGCAACACCCAGAGGCGTCCGTCTCCCACCTGAGGTGGGATCACGAAGTGCGGGCCGACGGCCGTGGGGCTCGCCGCGAGCGTCGTATCCGGCGTGCCGACGGGCGGCGCGGGGGGCGGCGTCGTGGTATCCGCGGCCGGCGCCGGCGCGGGCGGCCGCCCCAGGCCTCCGCTCGGCCCCTTACCGCGCTTGGTGCCCCCAAAGGGGGGTAGCTCCGCCCGCCGCGGCGGCTCGGGCGGGATGATGGTGATGAGGGATTGGTGGCGGTCGATCCGCCACGCGGTGGTCAGCGCAAGCGTGATGAGCAGCCCGTGCAGCACGATACTCGCGGCCCAGGTGAGCCGCGTTCTGGCGCGCGGGAGCCGCCGGGGATTAAACAGCGGCCAACACCTTTCCCAGTCGCTCCGCCGCCTCGACCAGCCGAGGCGCCGCGACCGTGAGCGCGACGCGGAAGAACCCTTCGCCGCCGGCACCGAACGCGCTCCCCGGGAGGGTCACCACGCCTGCCTCCTCGAGCGCCCGGCGCTGGAACGTCGCCGAGGCGAGCCCCTCCGGCAGCGGCACCCAGACGTACATCGTGGCACGCGGAGTCTCGGGTTCGAACCCCTGCGCCCGCAACACGGGCACCATCGCGTCCCGCCGCTCCCGGAACTGCGCCACGTAGCCGCGCGCCAGCGGCTCCGCCTGCGGCAGCACGGCCGCGCCCGCGGCCTGCACCGCGAGGAAGGCGCCGGTGTCCACGTAGTTCTTGACGCGCGCCAGAGCAGCGATGAGCTCCGCGCGCCCCACCGCCCACCCCAGCCGCCACCCCGTCATGCAGAACGTCTTCGAGAGGGAATGGAACTCGACGGCGACGTCCCACGCGCCCGGGATCTGGAAGATGCTGGGCGCGACGTAGTCGTCGAACGTGATCTCACAGTAGGGATTGTCGTACGCGATCACGAGGTCGTGCCGCTGACAGAACGCCACGGTGCGCTCCAGGTACTCGCGCGTCGCGACCGCGGCCGTAGGATTGTTTGGGTAGTTCAGGTAGACGAGTCGCGCCCGCCGAATCACTTCGGCCGGGATCTCCTCCAGCTCGAGCAGGAACGCGGTGCGCGGCGTGAGCGCGTAGCGGTACGGCTCCCCGCCCGCCAGCCTGGTCCCCCCTTCGTACACGGCGTACCCCGGTTCCGGGACGATGCCCACGTCCGCTGCGTCGAGCAGGGCCATCGCGAGGTGGGCGATCCCCTCCTTGGAGCCGAGCAGCGGGTGTAGCTCGGCGAACGGCTCGACCTTCACGCCGAAGCGGCGCTGCATGTAGGCGGCGGCGGCTTCGCGGAACGCCGGCAAGCCCAGCTGGAACGGGTAGCGGCTCATCGCGGGATCGCGCGCGGCCCGCGCCAGCGCCTCGACCGCCACGCGGGGCGGCGCCAGGTCGGCATCCCCCGCCCCCACGTCGATGACGTCGACCCCCTGTTCGATCAGCCGCCGCTTGATGGCGGGGAGCTCGGCCATGGGATAGCCAGGGAGCGCGGCAAGGCGCTTGCTGAGCCTAGTCACGGGATCACCTGTCTGTGTTACGCACGACGAGTCGTCCGTGTCACGTTTCAAAGTGCCCGATCAGCCGCTCGCTCCGCGTGAGCTGCTGGCACCGGGCGTCGAGCGCGTCGTAGTCCGCCTTGGAGGACGCCTTGAAGTCCTCGAACGCCTGCCGCGAGGCCCAGCGATCGATGGTCACGAAGCGTCTGGAGATCTCGCTGTCGCGCGCCAGCGCGGTGTCCACGTACCCGGTGCTGCGCCGGAACAGTTGGGCCCAATCGCCGTCGGCCCCGTAGGCCCGGATGAAGTCCTGCTCGGCGCCGGCCTTCGTCTCGAACATCCACACCACCAGGAACAATCTACCCGCCGGCGCCCAGGGCCGCCTCGATGCCGTGCCCCGCGAAGAACTCCTCGCACGCCCGCCGCACTTCCGGCCACCGGCCCACGACGCGCGCCGCCGGCGGCAGCCCCTCGAGGATCAGCCGGCCGTAGCGCTTGGTGACGACGCGGCGGTCGAGCAGCACCACGGCGCCGACGTCGCTGGTGCTCCGAATCAGTCGCCCGAAGCCCTGTTTCAGCTTGAGCGCGGCGTTCGGCACGAGGTAGTGCATGAACCCGTCCAAACCCCGAGCGGCGAGCCGCTCCAGGCGGGCCGCGGTGAGCGGCTCGCTCGGCACCTTGAACGGCAGCTTCGCGAGGATCAGCACCCGCAGGGCGCGGCCGGGCACGTCGACGCCCTCCCAGAACGAATCGGTGCCGAGCAAGATGGCGGAGCCCGCCTCGCGGAACCGCCGCAGCAGCTGGTCGCGCTGGCCGTCGCCCTGAACCAGCAGCGGCCAGCGGCCGCCCAGCTGGTCGCGCACCGCGTCGGCGGCGCGGCGCAGGGCGCCGTGGCTCGTGAACAGCACGAACATGCCGCCGTCCGACGCGTGCGCCAGCTCCACCAGCACGCGCGCGACGGCCGCGTCGTGTCCCGGCTCGTCGTCGCGCGGCTCGGGCAGATCGGTGGGGATCCCGAACAGGCACTGTACGGGGAAATCGAACGGCGACGCGTGGATCTCGCGCGCCCGCACGCGCGACGGCGGGAGGTCGAGTCCCAGGCGCTCCTCGAGATAGCCGAACTCGCCTCCGGCGGCGAGTGTGGCGCTCGTGAGCACCACGGTCTCCACCCGGTCGAACAAGTTGTCCTTCAAGATCGGCGCCAGGTCGAGCGGCACGGCCGCGAGCGAGACGTTCGCGACCTTGCGGCCGCGCCGCTCCACCCAGCGCACCGCCGCGGGGCCACCCGCCGGCGGCCGCAGCGCGGCGGTGAGCCCCGTCGCCACGGCGTCGAGCCGCCGCACCACGCCGCGCAGCTCCCCCACGAGCTGGGCCCGCCGCTCCGAGGGGTCGTCGAGCGACAGACGGTCGGCGATGGTCTCGACGCCGTCGCGCAGCCGCGAGAAGGCGAGCAGCAGATTGTCGAGCGCGACGTCGAGGCCCTGGGGCCAGACGTCGTCCCGCGCGAACTCGTCGGTGAGCCGCAACACCGGCGTTGGTCCCGGCTCCGCCTCGAGGCGCCGCGTGAGCCGCGCGAACAACTCGTCCGCGGCCCGCCGGGCGGCGCCGACCGCGTCGAGCAGACTCTGTTGCACCAGGTCGCGGCTCGCCGCGGAGAGCAGGTCGTCGCGGTTGGCGAGCACCGCCCGCAGCGTCGGCAACAGCCCGCGGCCGTTCTTCTCGAGCCGCCACAACAGCCGCTGCACCCCGAGCATGCTGACCTGGGAGCCCAGGTGCATCGCGGCCACGTCCTCCAGATGATGCGCCTCGTCGAGCACCAGCCGGCGGTAGGGCGGCAGCACCGCCGCCTCCTGCCAGTTGTCGCTCGCCATGCGCACGGCGAGATCGCTCGCGAGCAGGTGATGATTCACCACCACGACGTCCGCCTCGGCCGCGCGGCGGCGCGCCTGGAACAGGAAGCACCGCTCGAAGTGAGGACACTTGAGCCGGGTGCAGAGGTCGGACTCGGCGGCCACCGCGTCCCACACTTCGCCGGTCGGCTCGTCCTGCAGGTCCGAGAGGCTGCCGTCGCTCGTTTTGGCGGCCCAGTGGGCGAGCCCTTCGAGCTCCGCGGCGCGCTCGTCCTCGAACAACGAATGCTCGCCGTCGCGCGCCTGCTCCAGCCGCGCGAGACAGATGTAGTTCCGCCAGCCCTTCAGCAGGGCAAACGTGGGGGAGTGGTCGCCCGTGCCGAGCGCGCGGGCGAGGATCGGAAGATCCTTGCCGACCAGCTGCTCCTGCAGATTGATGGTGTTGGTGGAAACGATGGTGCGCTCGCCGTTCTCACGCGCCCATACCAGGGCGGGCGCCAAGTAGGCGAACGACTTGCCCACGCCGGTGCCCGCCTCGAGCAGCGCCACCCCGCCGTCGTTGTAGGCGTCCGCGATGTACGCCGCCATGTCGCGCTGGCTGGGCCGGTCTTCGAACGCCCCGAGCGCGCGGGCCACCGGACCCCGCGGGGCGAGCAGCCCTGCCGTGTCGAACGGATCGAGCCGCGTGGTGGCGCGCGGCCGGGGGCACTCGACCACCACGTAGCAATCGGTGACCGCGTTGTCCACGATGGCGAAGCCCACGCCCCCGTCGTGCAGCCGGGCCGCCACGCTGAGATCGGCGCCCGAGGGCTCGAGCACGCCGCTCGGGTGATTGTGCAGTAGCAGCTCTCCCCGTTCGGCGATCCCCGGCAGCGCCAGCACCGCGTCCACCGTCCCGCGGGCCACGGCGCGCGCCGCCACGATCAGGCCGTTCGCATCGGGATGCGCCACGAACGACACCTCGCGCCCGTGAGCCGCGGCGATCTCCGCGCGTACCAGCTCGCGCACCGCCGGGGCGAGGCGCTCGATGCTCACGTCTTCAGCTCGCGCTTCTTGGCGGCCGGAAACAGCACGTTGTTGAGGATCAGGCGATAGCCCGGCGAGTGCGGGTGCAGCGACAGGTCGGTGGGCGGATCGCCGATCTGGTGTTGCTGGTCTTCGGGATCGTGGCCACCGAAAAAGGTCCACGTCCCCTTCCCCGAGTCCCCGTGAATGTACTTCACCCACGGCGCGCCTTCCTCGTCGGCCAGCACCGTCACGCTGGGCTTCAAGCGGCTGCGCAGGAACGACGTCGTGAGCCCGTAGAAGTCCGGGATCACCTGGCGGTGGTCCTGGACCAGCATCGTCGGCACCGGATCGATTTTCGCGCTGAAGTTGAACAGCTTGAACGCCCCGAGCGGCTGGCGCCGCGGACCGGCGTTCACCTGGTGACCGTCGATGTCGGAGAAGCTCGCGATGGAGGGGTTCGGCTCGACGTGCGCCCCCGTGAAGGCCAGGCTCTTCGCCCAGTCGAGCTTGGCGTCCGCCTGCGGGTCCATCGGCGTACCGTCGGCGAAGGCGGCCGCGATGTCCACGTGCTCGGCGGCGAGCGCCAGGTCGATGGTCTCCGTGGCGGTGCACATCGCGAACAGGAAGCCGCCGTTCGCGATGTAGTCGCGCATGCGACGCGCCACCGCTTTCTTGAGGTCCGGGACCGTGTCGAAGCCGAGCCGTCTCGCCGCGTCCGAGTTGAAGCGGACCATCTCGCCGAGCCACGGCGCGCCGCCGTAGATCAGGAAGAACTTCGAGTATTGCCCCGTGAAGTCCTCGTGGTGCAGATGCAGCCAGTCATAGGTCGTGAGCTTGCCGGCCATCACCTCGAAATCCCACACCTTGTCGAACGGGATACCGGCGTATTGCAACGCCATGGTCACGGCGTCATCCCAGGGCGGCGCGTTGGGTGGCGCGTACACGGCCACCTTGGGTGCCTTCTCGAGCGGCACCGCGTCCATGTTGTTGGCCTCGATCTCGCCGCGGATCGCGATCACCCGGCCGTCGTCCACCGGCTCCACCTTCACCCCCGCGAGCGCCGCGTCGCGCCGGATCGCTTCCCCGTCGGGGAGCAGGAACGACCCACCGCGGTAGTTGAGCAGCCACTCGGCTTTGATCCCGGCCTGCACCACGCGATAGGTGACACCGTAGGCCTTGAGATGGTCGGTTTGCGAGTCGTCCATGGGGATCAAGAGCGAGGGACCGACAGACTGTGGGACGGTCGGACGGAAACCGAGAACGCCGGCACCGACCGACAGCCCAACCGTGCGGCTGACCGTCCGTACGAACTCTCGCCGTCTCACGACTTTGGAATCGCTCCTTTGGCGCGCTCGAGTTCCCGGCGTGCCTCCGGCACCACCGCGCTCGCCGGATACGCCAGGATCAGGTGCTCGAGCTGCGCGATCGCCGCGGCCGTCTGCTGCTGGCGCAACAGCAATCGCGCCCACTCGAGCTCGGCCGCCGGAGCCGCGGCGCTCTTCCCGCCCGTCGTCGCCACCTCTTGGAACAACGCGAGCGCCGTCGCTTGCTGCGCCGTGCCCAGCCGGGCCGCGATGCGTCCCGCGAGCAGCAGGACGTCGGGTCGCGCGTCGCCGGCGCGCTCCGCCGCCGCGCGCAGCCCCGCCAGCGCCCCCGCGGAATCCCCGCGGGCGACGAGCAGCAGCGCCGCCCCCAGCTCGGGGAAGCGGTCACCCGGAAGCTGCTGCAGCAGCGCCACCACGCCGGTGCGCTCGGTGGCGTCGCGTCGCTCGCCCGCGTACGGGCCCGCGGCGCGAAACAGCTGCTGCGCCGTTTTCATCTCGCCCCGGTACAGCGCGATCCACCCCCGCACCGCCAGCGCCTCGACGCTCGAATCCCCCACCAGCGTCGAATCGGCGAGCTGGAGCTCGCCGCGCCGGATGCGCGCGCGCGCGAGCTTGAGCCGCAACGCCGCACGGTCGTCATCGGCGAGTCGGGTATCCGCCGAGAGCCGCGTCCCCGCCTCGGCGAGCTGGCCGTCCTCGATCAGCGCCTCCACCAGCGCGCCCTGGGCCAGCGCCTGCGCGTCGGGCGGGGCCGTGGAATCGGCCGCCACCCGCTCGAGCACCCGCCGAGCCGCGACCCGGTCGCCCGCCGCGAGGAAGGCGCGCGCCGCCTCAGCCCGGGCCCGTACGGCCAGCGGCTCCGGGACCATCTCCGCGTAGCGCGCCAGCGCGAGCCCGCGCACCCGGCGCGCCTCGGGAGTGGCGCCTCCCCCGGCCCCCCCCGGTCCCCCCGCTCCCGCCAGGTCGGCGAAGCGCCGCAGGGCGTACGCCGCGTCGGACGACGGCTCGGCCACCGTGGGCGCGAATGCGTTCCAGGCGCTCTCCGGCTGACCCCAGCCGAGCAGCAGCTCACCCGCGAGACGGCGCTGCAGCGGGGTCGCCTCCGGAGTCAAGACCGCGCGCACGATCCGCTCCCGCTGCTCGGCTGGCGCTTCCGCGAGCGAGCTCGCCGCGTTCGCCAGCTGCGTCGGCGCCTCGGCCAGCGCCGCGGCCCATTCGCGCGCCGCCCCTTCCCACTCGCCGACGCGCTCCAGCAGCTCGCCCAGCTCGACGCCGAACGCCCCGCGCCGCCCCAGCGCGCGTCGCCCGGCGAGGAACACCTGGCGTGCCTCCGCGTAGCGGTGCGCGTCCTGCAACGCGATCGCCCACTCTCGGTAGGGCGCCTCGTCGCGTGGCTGCTCCGCCGCCCAGCGCTGCGCCAGCACGCGCGCGCTATCGGCCTCGTTCAGCGTCACGTACGTCCGCAGCAACAGGCCCCGCAGGGCGGCGTTCTTGGGACTCGCGGCGACGGCCCGCTGCGCCGCGGGCAGCAGATCGGGCACACGGTTCAAGGACGGCAGCACGCGCTCCAGCCCGAGCAGCGCGGCGAGGTTGGTGGAATCGCCGCGTAGCGTCGTGAAGTAGACGGTCGCGGCGCGTTGGTACTGGCCGGCGCGCTCCAGCTCGAAGCCTTGTCCGACAGCTTGCGCAGGCGCAAACCGGGACCAGAGCAGGAGTGCAAGGAGAAGCACCAGAAGTGCCGCGAGCGTGCGCGGCTGAAGCCGCGGCTCGGCCTCGCCCGCTGAAGCGGGGTCGTGCCGGTTTACCGGCCGTCGCCGAGCCGCGGCTTCAGCCGCGGACTCAACGCGGCTCGGGGGCATTCAATCTCCGGAAGTACTCGAGCACGAGCCGCCGCTGCTCGGGCGTGAGCCCCGACAGCTCTTCCCACCGCGGATAGCGCAATCTCGGGCCCGCGCCCGTCGCCCCGGGCTTGAGCACGGCGGGAAGGTGCACGCTGTCACCCGTCGCGGGGCGGCTGGTGCGCTCCCGGTTCTCATCGGGCTCGCTGCCCGATAGCGTCCGGCCGGCGTCGAGCAGGCGGCGGTACAGGCGCTCCTGCCGCTGGATCGTCTGCGGGTCGAGCCGTCCGGCTTCGAGCTGGCGCGCCAGCTCGCGCGCTTCCTGCGCGAGCGCCCCGGCCGCGGCGCTGCCGCCTTCCGCCTGCAGGCGTTCGAGCCGTTGTGCGAGCGCGCGCTGCCGAGCCGCGAGCGCGCGCAGCTGCTCCAGCACCGCCTGCCCGCCTGGCCCCACCAGCGGCAGGAGCCCGCGCGCCTGACTATTCAGTCCCTGTTGGTCGCGGGCCAAGCGGGCGAGCTGCTCCACCGCTTCCGCGAACCCGCTCCCCGACTGCGCTCCCCCCACTTGACTGCGGCTGCGCGCGAGGGCGAGCGCCGTGGCGTTGAGCGCGTCCACCGCCTGCTCCGCCAGCGCCGCCGCTTCGCCGCTGTTCGGATCGCCCTGCTCCAGCTGCTCGCGCGCCGCGGCCATCTGACGCTGGGCGAAGCCCAGCGCCCCCTCGAGCTGCGGTGACACCAGCGCGTGTTTCCCCGCCGCCTCGCGGATCTGCCGCTCCACCGCCGCCGTTCCCTCTTCGATCGAGGCCTGGCGCGAGCGCGTCGTGGGACCGCCTTCGCCGCGCCGCAGCGCCTCGGCTACGCGTTGCTCGCGCTCCGCCAGCGCCGCCGTCTCGGAGAGCGCGCGGTCGAGCGCGTCGAGCGTCTCCTGGCGCCACGCGCCCGCGAGCGAGTCGCGCCGCGCGCGCAGCGCGGCGGGCAGCTGCGCGAGCTGCTGCTCCGCCTCCGCGCCGGACCGCTGCGCCGCGCCCGCATCCCCCTGCTCGGCCGACTGGGCGGCGCGCTGCATGGCGCCGGCGGCCTGCTGCGCGGTGCGCTGCGGCGCCGCGAGCGGGGCTTCGCGACCCGGTGGCTGCCCGAGGTCTTTCCCCACCTGCTCGATGCCGCGCGCCAGCGAATCGGTGCGCTCCGCGAGCGCGCTCTCGCGGGCCGCCGCCGCGCTGTCCGGCCGGCGGGCGTCGGTGCCGTTCCACTCGCCCTGGCGGCGCTTCAAGTCTTCCGCGTCGGCGGCGAGCGAGGCCAGCGCGCCCTCCACGGCGGCCCGCTGGAACAGCTCCCGGCTCCGCTCGAGCTCGGCCTTGAGCTGCTGTTGCGCCTCGGCGAGCCGCTGCAGCGCCTGCCGTGTAGCTTCGGGGTCGAGCTTGGCCAGCGCTTCTTGCAGCTCGCGCAGCCGTTGCTCGAGCTCCGGCGTGACGGCGCGCTGCAGCAGCTGCTGCACTTCGCGCAGCCGCGCCTGGAACGCCGTGTCGTCGATCCCCGCCGCCTTCGCGGCCCGCGCGATCTCCTCGACCGCTTTGCTGAGCTCCCGCACCCGCTGCTCGACCGCCTCCTGCTCCTGGGCCACCGCTTGCGCGCGCTCGGTCGCCTGGAAGGGGAGCGTCCCGGACTGTGCGCCGGGCGGCGGCCGGCGGGCTCCCCCCGGTGTCTCCTCGCGCGAGCGCTGCTCCGCAAGATCGCTCGTCCGCTCCCCCAGGTCGCGCTGCGAGCCGGCGATCGAGTCCGCCGCTTCGACCAGTCCGTGCGTCGCGGCGCGCATCGCTGCTCGCAGCTCGTCCAGGCTCGGCAGGCGCAGCGCGAATTCCCCACTCCGGCCCACATGCGGGGCCGGCGCGTTGTCCCACGCCTCCACGCGGAACCGCAGGGTGTCGCCAGGGAGGAGTCCGCGCCGCGCGGCATCGAGATCGCCCTGCACGATCGCTCGATCGCCCACGCCGCTCACGTCGAGCGAGTCGCGCACCGCGTCGCCCACCTTGCCGGTGCGGCTCACCCGCCAGCTCACCACCTGCAGCCGCGACAGGCCGTGGTCATCGCGCGCGTCGATCACGAGCGGCTGGCGGAGCGAGAGGGGCAGTGTGGTGTCGCGCCCCGGCACCGGCACGGCCACGACCGGCGCCGAGTCGGGGACCACGCGCAGCTCGAGCGCCGGCGCGTCGCCCTCGAGTGGCGTCCCGTCCGCGGTCGTGACGTCCAGGCGCCAGCTTCCCGCTCCCGAGGCGACGGGCGCGAGCCGCCCCGAGAAGCGCGCGCCCGACACCGCGAGCCGCGCCACCGTACCGGCGTGTCGCCAGCCAGCCGAAGCCAGCGGCACGCTGGCCGCGCCGCTCGTCAGAATCACCGTGCCTTCGGGAACGAAGATCGTGTCACGGCCGGGAACCAGCGGCTCGTCGCCGCGCGCGAGATACGCGGGATAGTGGGCCGTGAGCTCGAGCTCGGCGACGAATGCCGGAAGCGCGATCGTGACCCGGCGCTCGACGCTGTTGCGCCCGCCGCTCGAGGCCCGGAGGAAGAGATCGGCCTCGAGCGGTCCGATCCGGCGGATCGCCCGACCGGCGGAGTCGAGGCCCAGACTCGCGGCACGCCATGGCTCCCCCGGCCCCCGCGTCCACAGCGTGGCCCGCGCGGCGGCCGGGACTTGCACGGTCACCGTGACGCTGTCGCCGCGCCGCACGGTGGCGCGATCGACCGAGAGGCGCACGGGAGTGCGCGCGTCGGCCAGCGTCCGCAGCGGATGCCAGAATGCGGCGGCGCGTCCCGCCGCCGGAGCGGAGGCGACGAACAGCGCTGCTCCCGCCGCCGCGGCGCCGAGCGCCACGAGCACGCCGCGCCGCGTGCCGCGCGCCAGAGCGCGCCGCAGCGCCGGGGCGGCGCGCTCGACCGCCTGCAGCGCGCGTGCATCGGCCAGCGCCAGGAGATCGGCGCTCACACCCCCCGCCGGCGCGGGAGCGAGCAGCCCGACGACGCTCCCCGCGCGCGCTCCCGCTTCGGTCTCGGCGCGGCGCCCGAGTGCGGGCGGCGTAGTAGCGCGCTGGGCCCGACGCGTCCCCCACACCGCGACCGCCACGACCGCCACGATCGCGATCCACGCGCCCAGCACGCCCGCGACATGCGGAGCGAGCCACACACCCAGCCCGGCGAGCGCGCCAGCGATGCCGAGGCTGGCGAGCAGGACGGCTCCGGCCCGGGCGCGCGCGTGCGGCAGCCCCAGGCGCGCCAGCCGCACGGCTGTGCTCCGGTCGGTCATCGGGTGGAGCTCACGGCGTAGGTGAAGAGATTCACGCCCATGCGCAGCGCCGCCTCATGCAGCTCCGGCGTATCGTGATGGACCTCGGGATCTTCCCATCCGTCGCCCAGGTCCGACTGATAGGAATAGTACACGACCAGGCGGTCACCCAAAAAGATGCCGAACCCCTGCGCCGGCAAGCCGTCGTGCTCGTGGATCTTGGGGATCCCCTTGGGAAACTCATTCGGCACGTGATAGATAGGGTGGGTCAACGGAACTTCAACAAGCGGGTGGTCCGGAAACACGCGGGCGATCTCGCGCCGGAACGCCTTGTCCATCCCGTAATCGTCGTCGGCATGCAGGAACCCGCCCTGCTCCAGGTAGCGACGCAGCAGCTTCACCTCTTCGTCCGAGAATCGGACGTTGCCGTGTCCCGTCATATAGAGGTAAGGGACATCCCATAGGTCCGGGCCCGTCAGCGTCACCACACGCTCCCGCTCGGCGACCGCGAGCCCGGTGCGCTGGCGGATAGCGGCGAGGAGATTGGCGAGCTTCGACGGACCCGCGTACCAGTCGCCGCCGCCGTCGTAATGCAGGCGGCCGATGGTGAGGGAGGCGGCGCGATCAGCTTTCAGCAGTCGGCTGTCGGCTGAAGTCGGCCCCGACTGCCGATAGCCGACGGCTGACAGCGCAGTCACCACGATCAAAGCGCCGCGTCTCACAATTCGTTGACCAAGCGGTATGCGGTGTTCCGAGCGATCCCGGTCTCCTCCGCGAGGCGCTCGGCGACGTCCTTGCGTGTCATCCCCTGCGCCAGCAGCACGCGGGCGCGCGCTTCCGGATCGGGGGGCCGTTCTTCCCGGGCGGGTTTGCCGGCGCCGGCGACGACGACGGTCACTTCACCGCGAGCGGGCGCCTGGGCATAGTAACCCGCGAGCTCGGTCAGGGTCCCGGCGCGGGTCTCCTCGAACACCTTGGTCAGCTCACGCGCCACCGCGGCGCGGCGCTCCCCGCCGCAGGCGGCCGCGAGGTCCGCGAGCAGCTCCGCGGTGCGCTGGGGCGCCTCGAACAGCACCACGGTCCACTCGCTCTTCGCCACCGTCTCGAGCAGCCGGCGCCGCTCGCTCCCCTTGCGCGGGAGAAAGCCGAGGAAGAGGTAGCGATCGGCGGGGAGGCCCGAGACCGCCAGCGCCGCGGCGACCGCGGTGGGGCCCGGGATGGTCACGACGGGGACGTCGCGCTGGCGCGCCGCGGCGACGAGCACGGCGCCGGGGTCGCTCACCGTCGGGGTACCAGCGTCGGTCACGAGGGCGACGTCCTTCCCCGTACCGAGCAGATGGAGAATGCGACGCAGCGCCGAGTCGGGCGAATGCGCGTGGAAGCTCACGAGCTCGGCGCCCGAGCCGACGTGCGCGAGCAAGACCTTGGTATGCCGGGTGTCTTCGGCCGCGACCGCGGCCGCCTGCTTCAGGGTCGCGGCCGCGCGAGGGGAGAGGTCGGCGAGGTTGCCGAGCGGCGTTGCCACGACGTAGAGGGTGCCGGCCATCTTACCACGTGACCTGCCACGGCAGGTGCCCGTAGTACCCGGCCGACTGCAGCACGTAGCGGTGCTCACGCGTCGCCTCGCGCAGGATCTTGGGCGCCGTGCCGGGCATGATCACCTCCACCCCTTCGAGCAGCTGCAGCGACCAGTCCATCAGGGCGTTGGCGAGCTCCTCGGGCCGGACCACGGCGTCCGGCGTGTCGGCGCCGCGCGCGGCGGCGAGGATCATGATCGCCTTGTGTTGATCGCGGATGCCCGAGCTGACCTTCAGCGCGCGCCGCTTCGCCTCGCCGGGGAACTCCTTCTCCACTTCCTCGACGATGCGCCAGTACAGCTCGCGGTAGGTGTTGATCAGCGCATTCGGCGCCTGCTGCGGCAGGTCGGCGGCGGGCGGGAACACCACCGCCGAGATCGCGGGCGTAGCGCCACCCGGCCGCTCCTGGAACTGGGTTTCGATGAACTTCCCCACGGGCAGCGCCTCCGGCTTGTCGCAGAAGTAGCCGCTCGCGAACCGGCCCTCCTCCAGCCGCACGTAGGACACGCGCCCGTCCGAGATCAGCTCCAGCACGCCGCTCACTTTCTCCCGCTGCAGCGCGGGGAACACCGCCTCGGGGTTGGTCGGATCGATGGCGCGCGGCTGGGCGGGCACCGCGCACGACTGGTACATCCACGCGAGCTGCTCCATGGGCGCGGCGCAGTACGCCAGCTCGCCCCGCTCCACCTCGGTCCGCATCCGCTTGAGCGCCTCGGTGATGGTGACGACCTGCCGGCCGGTGGTGTGGAGCGACGCGGCGTTCACCGCTTCACCCTTGCGAAAGAACAGCAGCAGGCATTCGTCGGGGAGGTGCGCCGTGATGTAGCCGTCCACGCGGCCGTCGCGGTCGCGCTTGGCAAACGCCAGCAAGTTGTCGAGATGGATGAAGGCCAGGCGGGTACGATGAATCAGCCGGTTCACCTGCGGGAACGTCAAGTCCGCGATGCGAACCGGCGAATTCATCAGGCGAGCGGTGCTCGCGCGCATGGGCCTCCGGGAGGCTGCTACGGCATGTGCTGCTGGATCTTCTGCTCGAACACCGGCTTCGGATAGGCGCCCACCAGTGTGTCCACGTGGCGCCCGTCCTTGAAGAATAGAATACTCGGAATCGACCGCACGTTGAAGCGCATCGCCGTCTTCTGGTTTTCGTCGACGTCCATCTTCGCGAACTTCAGCTTGCCGTGGTACTCCCCAGCGAGCTGGTCCATGATGGGCGCCACCATGTGGCACGGGCCACACCACGTCGCCCAGAAGTCCACCACCGCGAGCCCGCGGTGCTGCTCGACTTCCTGATCGAACGTGGCGTCTGTGACCGCCACCGGATGTTGATCTACCATGACCCTCCACTCCCTCTCGTGCACTCGTTATGTTGACGGGCGAGATGACGGACTCCGCTGCCCGCGTCGCCCACATCGGCATCGCCGTGCCCAGCATCGCGGCCGCCCTGGCCTTCTATCGTGACATCCTCGGCCTCGCGCCGGGGCGATCCGAGTCGGCCGACGGCGCTACGATCGTCGGCCTCACGCTGGGCGACGTTCAGGTCGAGCTGCTCGAGCCCCGCGATCCCGATAGCCCCGTGGCGAAGTTTCTCGCGCGCCGCGGCCCGGGCATACACCACATCTGCTACCGCGTGCCCGATCTCGACCGGGCGCTGGAGCGCTGCCGCGCGGCGGGCTACCGTCTCGTGGACGAGGTACCGCGCCGCGGCGCCGCAGGCCGCCGCATCGCCTTCCTCCATCCGAAGGCGACGGCCGGGATCCTGCTGGAGCTGACTGAGTAAATGTAACGCCGCCGGGGTACGGAGCGTTCCGCGCGCGCTTACGGCTTGCACCCGGCGGCCGGGTTGCCCGCGACGTCGAGGTGCACGTCCAGCACCAGCCAACTACCGGCCTTGGTGCGCACCAGATCGATCGGCAGCACGATGTTGCACCCGTTGGGCCGCTGGATGTCGACGCGGAAGCGCCGTTGGTTGTCTTGTCCCGCGACCGGGAGCGGGCCTTCGATCACGCGGTAGCCCGCGTGGCTGAGATACTTCTGGATGACCCCGAGCCGCTGCTGCAGCTCGTCGGACTTCATCCACTCGGCCGCGGGCCCGCGCTCCGTGCCCCAGAGGGTGCCCATGCGCTTCGCGTCGTTCGCCTTCACGGCCGACATGAACTGCGCGAGCGTCTCGGGTAGCGACTGCGGCGCGGGCGTCCGACTGCCGCCTCCGCACGCGAGGAGGCCCAGCGCGACGAGCACGGCCAGTCGTGGTTTCACGATCATCCTAGGGTTGGACGGAGTGAACCGAAGGTAAGGCGCCATGCGGCTCTACGTCAACATTGATCACGTGGCGACACTGCGCGAGGCGCGCAAGACCGACGAGCCCGATCCGGTGCGCGCGGCGGACGCGGCCGAGCGCGGCGGCGCCGACGGCATCACGGTGCACCTGCGCGAGGACCGACGCCACATCCAGGACGCAGACGTCCGTGCGCTCAAACAGTCGGTCCGCACGGTGCTGAACCTCGAGCTCGGCGCACACGACGAGATCGTGCGCATCGCGTGTCGCGTGAAGCCGTTTCAGGCGACGCTCGTCCCGGAGCGGCGGCAGGAGATCACCACCGAAGGCGGTCTCGCGTTGCGTGGCCCCGACCGTAAGGTCGGGGCGGTCGTGGGGCGCCTGACGGACGCCGGCATCCGGGTCAGTCTGTTCATCGACCCCGATCCGGCGACGATCGACCGAGCCGCCGGGCTCGGCGTGGCGGCGGTCGAGCTGCACACCGGCCGTTACGCGCACACCTCGAAGCAAAGCGACGCGGCCCTGCGCGCGCTCGCGCGCGCGGCGGCGCACGCCAAGGCCCGCGGCCTCGCGGTGCACGCGGGCCACGGGCTGACGTATCAGAACGTCCAGCCGGTCGCCCGTATCCCCGAGATCGAGGAGCTGAATATCGGGCACTCGATCGTGAGCAACTCGGTGTTCTGGGGACTGGAAGAGGCGGTGCGGCGGATGCGGAAGTTGGTGGATGAGGCGAGAGGGTTATAGTTTGGAGCCGCCATGACCGAACCGAACAAGCCGCTCGGGATGTCGGACTTCTTCGCCCTCGAGGCGGGGGAGTACCTGGAGCGGTTGGATGGACTGGTCGCGCAGGGGGAGCACCCCAGCGGCGATGAGCTGGTGCGGCTGGCGCGGGCGGTGCGCGGCAGCGCGCTGATGGCCAACCAGCACGCGATCGCGCGCGCGGCCTCCGGACTCGAGTCGCTGGCTCGCGCGGTGCGCGAGGCCCGCCGCACCTGGGACGCCCAGACCAAGCAGCTGGCCGTACGCGCGGTGGACGATCTCAAGATCTTCGTGCGCCGGGCGGGGAGCTGGACCGACGCGGACACGGCCAAGGCGGAGGCGCTGGGCGAAGAGCTGGACCAGGTGGCGGGCCGCCCCTCGGCCCAGGTTCGCGCCGCCGAGGCGCTGGGGTTGGACGCGGGCGCGCGCGCGTTCGTGGCGCGCGAGGGGGCGGCGATTGCGAGCGCGCTGGATCGCGCCGCCCAAGCGCTGCGCGCCAACCCGACCGCCCACGACCCCCTGCAGCACGTGCTGCGCGCGCTACAGCCGCTGCGCGGCCTCGCCGCGCTGGCTGACCTCCCGCCCCTGCCCGACTTGCTCGAGGGGATCGAGCGGTCCATCGCCGAGCTGGAGCGCTCCGGGCTCGAGCCTCCCGCGCACATCGCCGAGCTGTTTCGGACGGCGGCGACGGCCATCGCGCGCTCGGCGCGGGACGTGGCCGAGCGGGGACGCCCCGATCCCGAAGGGGCCGAGTTCCGGCAGTTCGCCGAGCTGCTAGTCAAGTCGATGGAAAGCGAGCCCGACGCAGTGTCGATCGGGTCGCTCTATTACAGCGACTCGGGGCCGCACATCGTGTCGCGCGGCGTGCCGGCGGCGCGCCCGTCCACGCTGGGACGGCTCGAGCTGGTGAGTCACGGGGAGCACCTGCGCCAAGCGGCGGACTCACTCGAGCGGGCACCGAGCGCCACGCAGCGCGAGCTGCGCGCTCACACGCTGGGCAGCACGTTCCGCGCGCTCGCGAACGGGGGTGGCGGCATCCTCGCCGACCGCGTGGCTCACTTCGCCGTGGCGGCGCGCGAGGCGGTGGCGAGCGGGCTCGCCGTGAGCCACGCCGCCGCGTTCGCGGCGGAGCTGCGGCGCGTGGGCGACCTGCTCACGCGCTCGAGCTCCGGCGACGAGGAGGCGCTCTCCGCCGAGCTCGATCCCCTGATCGAGCGGATCCGCGCGCTGGGTGGCCCGGGTGCGACCCCGATCGTGCCGATCGCGGCGCTCGCGGCCGACCCGGCGCCGCTGCGCGCGCCCCAGCCAGCCGTACCGCCGCCAGCGCGGGTCCCGCGGCCCGTGCCGCCCCCGCCCCCCGCACCCGCCCCGCCCACCGCGCGCCCCGTGGCCCAGCCCACCAAGGGCGCAGTGGGCGAACTGGTGCCCGAGACGCCGGACCTCGTCGGCTCGTGGGCGGCGTACCAACGGCTGCTGCAAGGCGGCATCGGCCCCGCATCGCTCGAGGAGCTGACCGCCGGCCCGGCCGGGCCGGGCGCGCCGCCGGCGGAGTCGCCGCCGGTGGTCGATGTCCGCACGCTGTTGTACCGCGGCGACCGGGCGCTCAAGCGCGCGCAGGAGCTGCGCGCCGCGGCGCGCACCGCGTCGGGCGATTCGCTCCGGGCCCTCGTCGACGAAGTCTGCGACCTCGTTGCCCTCGCTTCCGAGCCCAGCCCCGCCCAGTAGCGGCGCATCCGCCTCGCGCTGGGCGTGGATCGTGGGGCTCGCGGTCACGCTCGGGCTGCTCGCGTGGGCGCTGCACGGTGTGGACGCAGGCGAGTTGGTGGGACACGTGCGGCGCGCCGACCCACTGCTGCTGCTCGTCGCCGTGGCGCTGGCGACGCTGACGTTCCCGCTGCGCGCGGTGCGCTGGCGTCTGATCCTGCGAGACGTAGGCGGGGCCCGGTTCCCGCTGGGACCGCTGTGGCACGCGACGGCCATCGGGTTCATGGCGAACAATCTGCTCCCCGCGCGGGCGGGAGAGTTCGCTCGTGCATACGTCGCGCAGCAACGGTTGCCGGTGCGGTTCAGCACCGCGCTCGCCTCGATCGGGGTGGAGCGCGTGTTCGACGGGCTGTTGCTGGTGGGCCTGATGATGCTCGCCATCGCTTCGCCTGCTTTCCCCCGTCACGCGCAGATCGGGACCACGTCGGTCTCCGGGCTCGCGACCGGCGCGGCGGTGGTGTTCGCCGCCGTGCTCGGGCTCGCCTTCCTCGTGGTGCACCGCCCGGCGCCGTGGCTGGCCCTGCTGCGCCGCGTCACGCACGCCGTGCTCCCCGCGCGCTTCGGCGAGCGCCTCATCCGGGTCGCCGAAGGGCTGGTCGCGGGACTCGAGGTGCTGAAGAGCCCGGGGCGGTTCCTCGGCGTGGTCGGCTGGTCCGTGGTGCAGTGGCTGGTGAACGCCGCGGCGTTCGCCGTATGCTTCCGGGCCTTCGGGCTCGCCGTTCCCGCGGAGGGGGCGTTCCTGCTGCAGGGTATCATCGGCTTGGGGGTCGCGCTCCCCGCCTCCCCCGGATTCGTCGGCGTGTTCGAGGCCGCGACGCGCGTCACGCTCGCGATCTACGGCATCGACGCCACCCGCGCCGTGAGCTATGCAGTGGCGTATCACGTCGCCACGTTCCTGCCGATCACCCTGATGGGCCTGTACTCGCTGTCGCGTCTGCGGCTCCATTTGGCGGAGCTGCGTGCCGCGGCGGCGACGGCAGCCTAACGCCGGTGGTCACCGTGGACGCGGTGCGCGTCGCCGCGCACGCGAAGCTCAACCTGCTGCTGCGCATCCTGGCGCGTGAAGCGCACGGGCGCGGCTATCATCAGATCGAGACCGCGTTCGCGCTGCTCGAGCTGGCGGATGAGCTAGTCGTCCGGCGCGCCGAGTCCGGCATTGCGCTCACCGTGCACGGCCCCGACCTCGGGCCTCCCCAGGCGAATCTCGCCGTGCGCGCGGCGCAGGCCGTGCTGGAAGCGACCGGCGGTAGATTCGGCGTGACGATCGAACTCACCAAGCGAATCCCCGCACGCGCCGGGCTGGGCGGCGGGTCGAGCGACGCTGCGGCCGCGCTCCACGCCGTCAACGCGCTCGCCGGCAATGTGGTCCCGCGCTACGAGCTGCTGCAGCTCGGCGTGCGGCTCGGCGCCGACGTCGCGTTCTTCGCGAGCGGCGCGCCCGCGGCCGTCGCCTGGGGCCGAGGCGAGCGGCTGTTCCGGCTCGATCCGCCGCCCGCCGCGCCCGCGCTCGTCGCCGTGCCGCCGCTCGCCATCGCCACCCCGGATGCGTACCGCTGGTGGGACGAGCTGTATCCCGAGCCTGCGGCGCGAGGGCCGGTGGTGCTCGACGCGGGGGCGTTCACCGGTTGGGGCAGCGTCGGCCGGCTGGGCGGGAATGACTTCGAGATCCCCGTGTTCGGCAAACATCCCGCGCTGCGCGATCTGTACGAGCGGCTGGCCCAGACGCACCCCCTATGGGTGCGCCTGTGCGGCTCGGGCAGCGCGGTCGCGGCGGTGTACGCGAACGACCGGCTGCGCGATGACGCGCGGCTGGTGCTGGGAGAGAAGCATCAGCAGTTGATGAGCACCCTGACCCGGGCCACAGCGGCCCCAGGTCCCGAGCCCCTTCCCTAGCGGCGGGCGCGGCCGCCCCTACGTTTCAAGGACGAGGAGGCCCCCATGCCCGAGCAGCTCATCGGAACTGTGGTCCACTTTTTCAAAGGGCCCAGTGTCGCGGTCGTGCGCATCACCGACGGAGAGCTGGCGGTGGGCGATCGTGTCCGGTTTCACGGCCACACCACCGAGTTCACGGAGCAGGTCACCTCGATGGAGGTGAACCACCAGAAGGTCCAGCAGGCCAAGCCGGGCGACGAGGTCGCCATCCAGGTGGCCGACCGGGCGCGCCAGCACGACCAGGTGTTCAAGGTGACTAACGCGGCCCTGTAAGATGGATCACAGAGTCGCGGCCCACCCCGACGCGAACGTAGTGGGGATGGATCAACCCCTCGGCTGGGCCCGAGCGTGGTTCGCGGCACCGCCCTTCGTCAGCGACCCGATGCTCCGGCAAGGAGCGTGGTATCCCGTTATCAGCACGGGGGCTACGCGTACTGTGCTCGAGATCCAGGGGCAGCGGGTGGCGGTGCCCAGCGAGCAGGTGGAAATCAGGCCCAAGCGGCCCGAGCGGTTTACGGTGGTGTACCGGCCGCGCGACGGCGTCAATCCGGCGCGAGGCACCAGGGCTGACATGGGTCGGGTGTACGCCGTCTGCCCGATGTCCGGCTCGCGCGTGCGACTGGTCGGCCAGCCGCGCGAAACCAAGTGCCCTGCCTGCGGATTTCGTGGCGAGATCGCGTGGTGGGAGACCGGGTGAGGCGGCTCGTCGTTGGAGCCGCCATCATCGTGGCGGCGTGCGGAGGCCCTCCCGAGACACCCGTCCCCGTCGCGGCCCCCGGGTCTGCCGGCGCCGCCGCGCCCGCACCGATCCGCCCGTTCCTCGAAAGCCACGAGCAGTACTACGACATCGAGGGATCGACCACCGGCGCGCTGCGGGAGCAAATGCATCGTCTGGGGCCGAGGGACGGCGACGCAGCGCGCGACGCGTTGACCGTGTGGACGATCGACTGGACCTATGCGGAGGCGCGCACCGCGGACGGGTGCGGCTTGCGCGACGTGAAGGTCACGCTCACCCTCAGCACCACGCTGCCGCGCTGGGTCCCTGCGGCCGGTACGCCCGCCCACGTCGTCGACTCATGGAAGACGTACTTCCAGCACGTGCGACAGCACGAAGCGGGGCACCGGGCGATCGCCGAGCAGAATGCGCGCGATCTGCTGGCGGCGCTGTCGAGCATGCGGGCAGCCACGTGCCAGCAAGTGATGGACGCGGCGTCGCGCACCGGGGAGCGGATCGTAGCCGAGGGCCGCGCCAAGAACCGCGCATATGACGTGCAGACGAAGCACGGCCAGACGCAAGGGGTCGTGCTCCCGCCCTGAAAGACGCTGCTACGGCGCCGACTTGCCGCGACCGAGGCGGCGTAACCGCGAGTCCGAGCGACACCACCAGGTCGTGTTGTGGGGACGAGTGGTAATTCCCGGCGACCACTCCGAGAGAATAATCCGGTGGGGTCGTGAACGCGGTGCCGGAGAACGAGTAGAAGTGATCGTCGAGTTCACCTGCGTCTGTGCGCGCCCGCGGGATCACATACGGGACGGTGCCGGGGCTGCGGTTAGGGCGCCCGCCCAATACTCCGCAACCGGCCGCGCGCCTCCACGTTCGTCGAGTCCCGACGGATGGCCTCGCGAAACTCCGCCGCGGCGGCGGCCGTGTCGCCCTTCATGAGCTGGATGTTCCCGCGAAACACCGACATGCCGGTCGAGCCGGGAAACAGATCCTCGTTGAGGCGCAGCAATGCGAACGCGTCGTCGAAACGCTTTGCCCGCCCCAGCCGGAACGCTGCCGTATTGAGCGATCCCTCGCCGAAATCGTAGGCGTCGCGCCCGTAGTACCGCGCACGGAGCGAGCGGTATAGACGAATCGCTGAATCCGCGCGGCCGGCCGTCGCCGCGTCAATCATCAACTGGAACAGCGGCAACGGGAGGCTGACGCCGCGGTGGCAGGTGGCGCAAGTCACTTCCACACTCTGGTGCACGTGGTCAGATCCGTGAGGGAGCGTATCGAGCCGCCGGTTGATCTCTTCAACCATGCGCATCATCTGCCTGGCCACCAGCTTGGTGCGCTTTTCGTCCTTGGCGAAATCGAACTGCTCGAGCGGCATGCCTTCCTCGCCCACGTGGCAGAACGGGCACCGCACGCCGAGGCCGAAGGCGAAGTTCCGCATTATGCCCACGACCTGGATGACTGGCGTGGTGCGGGGGATCACTTTGACGTTGACGAGCGAATCCGGCGGGAACCTCCCAGGCGCTTGCGCCGCGGCCGATCGACAGAAAACGAGGGCACACACGCAGACGACGAAGAGTCTCATCGTGAAGCCTCCACGGGAGGACAGCTTCTCCAGATCTTGAAAGGCGCCAGGTGGTCTGGCAAGGTTCGCGATGTCAGGATCCGGTGGTGAATGGGAGGGAGGCGGGGAGGACTGGACCGATTCCGCGGGACAGAAGTCGGGGCGTCGCTGCCTAACAGATCGCGCTTACGGTTAGCTTGTTAGGCGCCCGCCTAGTCCGAGCGGCACTGCCGGGATATATGAACCGCTCTCACAACACCCATGATCGCGCCGGTGACAATGAGCGCACTGCGGATGCGACGGAACGTGGCATCCGGGGCGGCGCTACCCGTCTCCCCCGAGACCCAGATCCCGAGGCTCAGCTCGTATGCAAGCCAGCCACCGGCGGCGCCTCCCAGGCCGCCAGCTGCTACGCGCAGGACGGGATGGAGGCGGCACTCTCGCGGTTGGTACCTGAGCCTCACGCCGGCGCTCGAGAAGGCAGCGGTAGGGACAAAGGGACTGGCGTCGGCGCTCGGGAATCCGGGCGCGAGGCGCTGCCCGTCAGCAGCCTGAGCGGTCGCTCCCAGGGCGAGCACAATCAGGATACGAAGGCAGAGCTGTCTCATTGCGGGCGCCTAACGGATCGAGCTCAAGCTGCGGGCGACCCTCCCGCCGGCGCAAGGGTAGTGGACGACAGTCCGTGCCCCGTCAGGGGCACAACACTCCGCTTCCCTTAAGGCGATCACCGCCCGCCAGCTTCAAGCGCTTGTTGGGCCCCGGCCTGGCCCGCTGAACCGCAACTCTAGGGTCTCGCCCGCCGGAAGGGCGGCCCATTGGGCAAAGAGTTCCCGACGCTTGTCACGCACGTGCCGGAGATCGTCATCCGTAACGACGCAAGCGGCGTCGAGCCCGTGCTGAACGAAATACGTGGCCGCGGCGCCCCCGAACTCCGCGGCTGACCACTCGACGCCCGCCCCCCGCTCCCTATCGAGGAACCCCACGATGAATTCTGACACGAGTGCCTCAGGAGGGAGCGGGCCACGCGGCCAAGGGTTCCCGAAGTCGGCCAGGTCCCAGCCCTCAGCCACCAAACCGTAGAAACCGCGCGCGTGTCCGAGGACGGCCTCGACGGCATAGTGGGTCAGATCATGAAGGGGGAAGAAGCGTCCCTGCTGGCCGTTCTGACGCTGCCATGTGACCGAGCCGTCAGGTCGCAGACAGCTCAACGCAGCCGACCCGTCGCTCTTCTTCTTGATGCGGATGAGGAGGTCGTTCATTTCGAGAATCTTGGTCGCCGCGGGCTAACTAGTGTTAGGCTGCGAGCCTCCCAGCCTAATTCCTTTCGTTGACCCCAGAACGCCGTGAAAATGCAGCAAGCCAGCTCGGCGCCGCTAGGGCGTTCGTCGCCAAGCGGTTCGGCGCGAACGAGACAGTTACGGGACAGAAGGCCCCTTCTACCGGGTCCTAGGCGACGCTAAGTTGAGGCGCAGCAACATCGCTGGCCCCTCGTCCAACGGCAGGACACCAGACTTTGGATCTGGGTATGGTGGTTCGAATCCACCGGGGCCAACTGCCAACCAGTCTCGCGAACCAACCGAGGAGGCAACCCCATGAAAACAACCTTCGCGGCCGCAACCTTCATAATGACCTTCGCCGTAGGCGCGCTGGCCCAAGGGCCGCAGATGCCCAAGCCCGGCCCGGAGCACCAGAGGCTCCACTACTACGTGGGCGAGTGGAAGAGCGAGGGCGCGATGAAGCCGAGTGCATACGGGCCGGGCGGCACGTCCACAGTCATCAACCACAACCGGATGCTCGGCGACTTCTTCTTGGTCCTGGAGTCAGAGGGTACAGGTCCCATGGGACCGGTCAAGGAAGTCGCGGTCATCGGCTATGACTCGAACCGCAAGACCTACACGTTCGATCAGTTCAGCACCAGGGGCGAGCACGGCACGGCCACCGCCACGGTCTCCGGGGACATGTGGACATGGCTGATCCCCGAGGTGGACATGGGCGGGAAGAAGGTGAAAGGGCGCTTTACCATCAAGGAAGTCTCGCCCACCGAATACACCTACAAGTATGACACGTCCGTAGACGGCGGGGCGTGGACCAACGCACTAGAGGGCAAGGCCACCAAGACGAAATAGCTACCTGATGCTCCAGTATCTGCCACTGGGGGCTATCTCATCATCTTTGTGCGGCGGCCCTCGAATACGCCGCCTTCGCGGGACTGCTCGTTCCCGCCGAGAGCCTCGTGCTCCCGTCCGGTTTCCTCGCTCACCAGGGCCTGCTCAACCTCGATGCGATCACCGCCGCGGCGCGTGAACTGGAAACTCATCCTGCAACTGTCACTGTTCGGCCTGGCGATGGGGATCGCCACGGTGTTCCTGATTCCCTCGAGCGTCGAGCCGTGGCTGTGGCTCGTCGTGCTCGGGATTTCGGCCTACTTCATCGCCACGCGCATCTCCCGCAGGTACTTCGTGCATGGTCTGCTGGTCGGCATGGCGAACAGCGTGTGGGTGACCGCGTCACACATCCTGCTGTTCGACAGCTATGTCGCGCATCACCCACGCTATGCGGCAATGATGACGACCACGCCGGCGCCGGGGTCTCCCCGCATGGTGATGGCGTTGATCGGTCCGGTCATCGGCGTGCTGTCCGGCCTGGCGCTCGGAGTGCTCGCGGTGGTCGCCGGCAAGCTGGTCCGCCGCCGCGCGGCGCCGGGCCACTAGCTCGTTGCGAAGCGGCCCTCAGGCAGACCCGGTTCGAGGGGGCGCTGGAGAAGCGCGCGAAACCGAGTTATGGTGAGGAGAACGTGACCGATGCCGTTTTGTTACGATGCTTCGCGCCGCGGGATGCCCACGCCCACGGTGCCGTGACACGCGCGTGATGCGGCGCGATTTCGTGGCGACCGCCACCGCCTTGGCCGGGGCCGCCCTACGACCCGCCGCGGCACGGGCCGACCGACCGGCCGGCCGAACGGCCGAGGGCATGGTCGTCGTGTTCCAGGGCGACTCGATCACGGATTGCGGCCGCAACCGCACCGTGGCCGACCCTAACGCGCCGGCCGCCCTCGGGAGCGGCTACCCGCTGCTCGTCACCGCCGCGGCGCTCGCGGCGCACCCCGATCGCGGCTTGCGGTTCTACAATCGCGGCGTGAGTGGCAACAAGGTGCCCGACCTGCAGGAGCGCTGGGCCGTGGACGCACTCGAGCTGCAGCCGGACGTGCTCAGCATTCTGATCGGCGTGAACGACTTCTGGCACAAGCTGAGCGGCGGCTACACCGGCACAGTGGCGGACTACGAGAGCCAATTCGCCGCCCTGCTCGAGGAGACCCGGCGGGCGTTGCCGCACGTGCGACTCATCGTGCTCGAACCGTTCGTGCTGCGGTGCGGCGCGGTGGACGACCGCTGGTTTCCGGAATTCGATGCCCGCCGGGCGGCTGCCGCCCGGGTCGCGGAGCACGCCGACGCGAAGTTCGTCCCGCTCCAGGAGGTGTTCGACGACCGGGCGCACGACGCCGCGCCGCAGTACTGGGCCGCCGACGGCGTCCACCCCACCCCGGCGGGACACGCCGTGATCGCGGAGCGGTGGCGCCGCGCCGCGCACCTCTAGCTTGCTTCGTGCACCAGTCGTCCACCCATCCCTCTTGAAGCGAGGTCCCCGCGGTATGTCCGTGATCGCCCGTGTGCTCGCTGCCTTCACCCTCGGCGCGCTGCTCGTCGCCGCCGCCCCCTCCCCCGCCGGCGACCTGCGGGGCTACACCGCCGCCGGGGCGAAAGCCGAGCGGGAGTGGGAGACCAAGTTCCGTGCGATCCCGAGCCCCGACTCGCTGCGCGAGTACATGCGCCACCTCTCGGCGCGGCCGCACCACGTCGGCTCGCCCTACGACAAGGCTAACGCCGAGTGGCTCCTGGCGAAGTTCAAGAGCTTCGGGCTCGACGCGCAGATCGAATCGTTCGACGTGCTGTTCCCCACACCCAAGGAGCGCGTGGTGGAGCTCGTCGCGCCGACGAAGTTCGTGGCGAAGCTGCAGGAGCCGCCGGTGCCCGGCGATCCCACCTCGAGCCAGCTGGCCGAGCAACTCCCGACCTACAACGCGTACTCGGTGGACGGCGACGTCACGGCGCCGCTCGTCTACGTGAACTACGGCGTGCCGGCGGACTACGAGCGGCTCGCGCGTCTGGGGATCTCGGTGAAGGGGGCGATCGTGATCGCCCGCTACTTCGGATCGTGGCGCGGCATCAAGCCCAAGGTGGCGGCCGAGCACGGCGCCGTGGGGTGCCTCATCTACTCCGATCCTAAGGACGACGGGTACACCCACGGCGACGTCTATCCCCGCGGCCCCTGGCGCCCGCGGGACGGCGTGCAGCGCGGCAGCGTCATGGACATGCCGGTGTATCCCGGCGATCCCCTCACCCCCGGCGTGGGTGCCACCAAGGACGCCAAGCGCCTGGCGATCGGCGACGCGCAAACCATCACCAAGATTCCGGTGCTGCCGATCTCGTATGGCGACGCGCAACCCCTGCTCGCGGCGCTCGCGGGCCCGACGGCACCCGAGGAGTGGCGCGGCGCGCTCGCCCTCACCTACCACGTCGGGCCCGGGCCGGCGAAGGTGCACTTGAGAGTGAAGTCGGATTGGAGCCTGAAGCCCCTGTACGACGTGATCGCGCGCATCCCGGGCGCGAGCGCGCCGGACGAGTGGGTCATCCGCGGCAACCACCACGACGCGTGGGTGAACGGCGCCGAGGACCCGATCTCGGGACAGGTGCCGCTGCTGGAGGAGGCCCGCGCGTTGGGCCAGCTCCTGAAGCAGGGCTGGAAACCCCGTCGCACCATCATCTACGCCGCGTGGGACGGCGAGGAGCCCGCGCTGATCGGCTCCACGGAGTGGGTCGAGACGCACGCCGACGAGCTGGCGCACAAGGCCGTCGCCTACCTCAACACCGACAGCAACGGCCGCGGGTACCTCTCCGTCGCCGGCTCTCACAGCCTCGAGCAGTTCATCAACGACGTGGCGCGGGACATCGACGACCCCGAGACGAGGCTCACGGTGTGGAAGCGGAGCCAGCTCCGCGCGATCGCCGACGGGCGCACCCCCGAGGCTCGCGATTCGGCGCGCCGCCGCCCTGACCTCCGCATCGGCGCGCTCGGCTCCGGCTCGGACTACACGCCGTTCCTGCAGCACGCCGGGGTCGCGTCGCTCAACCTGGGGTTCGGCGGCGAGGACGGCGGGGGCATCTACCACTCCGTCTACGACGACTTCAAGTGGTACTCGACGTTCAGCGACACGTCGTTCGTGTACGGCCGCGCGCTCGCCCAGACCGTCGGCACGGCGGTGATGCGGCTGGCCGGCGCCGACGTGCTCCCGTACGATTTCACCGGGCTCGCCGAGACTGTGGGACGCTACGTGCGCGAGGTGGAGAAGCTGCTCAAAGACAAGCAAGACTCGGTGCGCGAGCAGAACCGCCAGATCGATGAGGGCGTGTTCAGCGCCACCAACGATCCGCGCGAGCCGCTCCTGCCGCCCGCGAAGGAGGAGATCCCGCCGTTTCTGAACTTCGCCCCGCTCAGCAACGCCGTGGACGCGCTCACCCGGGCGGCGGACCGATACGAGAAAGCGCTCACCAAGGCCACCGCGAACGGGGGCGCGGCGCTCGCCAAGCCCGAAGCGCAGGCGCTCAACGCCACGCTGCTCCAGAGCGAGCGCGCGCTCACGAGCGCGGATGGGCTGCCGCGGCGGCCGTGGTACCGCCACCAGATCTACGCGCCCGGCTTCTACACCGGCTACGGCGTCAAGACGCTGCCGGGGATCCGTGAGGCGATCGAGCAGAAGAACTGGAAGGAAGCGGACGAGCAGGTCGGACGCGTCGCCCACACGCTCGGCGCCGAGACGGACGCGATCACCCGCGCGGCGGAGCAGTTGGAGAAGTTGGCACCGTAGCGGACGCCCCCGCCATTGACTCGCCGGCGAGTATCTGTCTAGAATGCGGCGGGGTACGAAGCCCGGGAGGCTCGCATGAGGAATCTGACGCGGGCGGTCGCGCTCACCGCCATCCTGCTCGCTCCCGGCGCGGCGTTGTCCGCGCAACGGGAGCTGCCGTACACCTTCCAGGGCACCGTGCGAGCCGTCAAGGCGGGTGCCCTCGACCTCATCATCGGCGTCGGGGAAGCCGTGCGCGTGGTGCACATGCGCACGCAGTCCGCGACCGCCGTGTTCGGCGAAGGCGCCTCCATCGCGTTGGGCGATCTCCAGCCCGGCGACGTGGTGCGCGCCGACTGCCGGTTGACGCAGGCCGGGCTCATCGCAGACAAGATCGAGCTGAAGAGGCGCGCACCGTGAACGGCGCCCGTGGCTGGGCCGCCGTGGCGCTCCTCATTAGCGTCGCGGCCGGCTGCGAGCGGCCGCTCAAACCCGGCGACCCGCTGCGCGGCCTCAACCGCGCGGAGCAGGACCGCTTCGCGCGCGGCAAGGTGGTGTTCGACAGCACGTTCACCCCGGAGAAAGGGCTCGGTCCCCTCTTCAACGCGACCGGCTGCGGCGAGTGCCACGAGGAGCCGGCCAAGGGCGGCAGCGGCGACGAGGTCGAGGTGCACGCGACGGCCTTCAAGGGTCGGGTGTGCGACCCGCTGGTCGAGGAGGGGGGCTTCGTCATTCAACAGCACACCACGCCCGCCCTCAAGCAAGCGCTGGGGATCGATTCGGAGCCGTTTCCACCGTCGGCCACCGCGCGCGCCATGCGTACCTCGCCGGTCGTGTTTGCGCGCGGCCTGCTCGATGCCGTCCCCGAGTCGGTCATCCTCGCCTACGCCGACCCCGAGGATAAGAACCACGATGGCATCGCCGGCCGGCCCAACCGCTTCACCGACGGGCGGGTGGGACGGTTCGGCCGCAAGGCGTTCGTGCCCGCGCTGGACGAGTTCAACGCCGGCGCGTTTTCGGCCGAGATGGGCATCACGAACCCGGCGGTGCGCACCGAGGAGACGATCGGAGGGAAGCCGATCCCGGCGGGCGTCGATCCCGTGCCCGAGCCGGAGATCAATCAGGAGGAGCTCGATCTGACGGACGCGTTCGTGCGCCTGCTGGCACCCCCCACCCCCCTCAAGCTGGGACGGGACGGGCGGCGCGGCCGCGAGCTGTTCTCCGACATCGGGTGCGCCGCCTGCCATGTGCCGACGCTGCGCACGGGGGACAGCCCCATCGCCGCCCTGCGGAACAAGGAGTTCGCCGCTTACACGGACCTACTGCTTCACGACATGGGGCCCGATCTCGCCGACATCTGCCTCGGCCTCGCGAAGCCCTCCGACTTCCGCACCGAGCCGCTGCTCGACCTGCGCGATGCCAAGCACTTTCTGCACGACGGCCGGGCGGCGACGCTGGAGCAAGCCATCGAGGGCCACGGCGGGGAGGCTACCGGCGCACGCGACCGGTTCAAGGGACTGCCGGCCGCCGACCGCGCGGCATTGGTGGCGTTTCTCAAGTCCCTGTAAGAAACGTCGCCGGGGGCTTGAAGAACCCGGCGGCGCGTGATTACCATCTCCACCGGCTATGTCATTCCTTTCCTTAGAAGGTGTCTCCAAACGGTTCGACGGTGTCACCGCGGTCGACGGGGTGTCCTTCGCCATCGACCCGGGCGAGGTGGTCGGGTTCCTGGGGCCGAACGGCGCCGGCAAGTCCACGACGATGCGGCTGATCACGCAGTACTACGAACCGGACACGGGTGAGATCAAGCTCGACGGGGTACCGCTCGCCGACGCGGCGCGCGAAGCGAAGCGTCGCATCGGCTATCTCGCCGAAAACAACCCGCTGTACGACGACATGCTGGTGGCCGACTACCTCGAGTTCATCGCCGACTTGCGCGAGCTCGCGGGGCTCACCCGCCGCCAAGCGCTCGACGGGGCGGTCACGGGCACCGGCATCGAGAGCGTCTACTACCGGCCGATCGCCGAGCTCTCGAAGGGGTTCCGCCAGCGGGTAGGGCTGGCGCAGGCGATGCTGCACCGCCCCGATCTGCTCGTGCTGGACGAGCCGACGGAGGGCCTCGACCCGAACCAGCGCGTCGAGATCCGGCGCTTGATCGGGACGCTCGGCCGGGACCGCACCGTGCTGCTCTCGACCCACGTGCTGTCCGAGGTGCAGCACACCTGCTCCCGGCTGCTCGTCATCAGCGGCGGGAAGATCGTCGCCGACGGCCCGGTGGATCGGCTCATCCAGCAGGCGCAGGGGGCGGTGGAAATCGCGGTCGAGGCGGCCGGCGCGGGCGTGGCCGAAGCGCTCGGCGGGCTCCCGGGCGTCCGCCGGATCGAGCCCGCCCGCACCGCCGACGGCCGGGTCTCGGTCACCCTCACGGCGGACGGCACCACCGATCTGCGGCCGGAGATCTTCGCGCTCGCCAAGTCGCGCGGCTGGACGCTGTACGAGCTGCACCAGCAGCGCGCCAGCCTCGAGGACCTGTTCCACCAGTTGACGCTCGGAGGCACGAGCGACGCGTGAACGCCATCGCCACGATCGCGCGACGCGAGCTGCGGGCGCTGTTCGACCAGCCGACCGCCTACATCCTGCTGGTCGTGTTCACCGCCGTGAACAGCTTCCTCTTCTTCCGGCAGGTGGAGCTGTACGGCGTGGCGTCGCTGCGCCCGATGCTCGAGTTCCTGCCGTGGCTGCTCCTGTTCCTCGTCCCCGCGGTGACGATGCGCGCCCTCGCGGAGGACCGGCGCAGCGGCACGCTCGAGGTCGTGCTGGCGCAGCCGATCACGGAGCTCGAGCTGCTGCTCGGCAAGTACGCCGGGCAGGTGCTCTTCCTGCTGAGCGCGCTCGCGCTCACGCTGACGCTGCCGCTCGGCCTGGCGCTGGGAGCGCGTCTCCCCGTCGGCGTCCTCGTGGCACAGTACGTCGGCGCGGCGCTCCTGATCGCCGGGTTGGCGGGCGTCGGCGTCTGGACCTCGAGCGTCACGCGCAACCAGATCACCGCGTTCATCCTCGCCGTCGCGGTGATGTTCGTGCTCGTCCTGGTCGGTCTCGACCCGCTGATCGTGGGGCTCCCCGCCCGACTCGGGGCCGTCGCCGCGTCGCTCGGCGTGCTGTCGCACTTCACCGGCATCGACCGCGGAGTCATCGACCTGCGTGACGCCGTGTACTTCGTCACCCTCGCCGCCCTGTTCCTGCTGCTCGCCTACTTCGCGCTGCTGCGTCGCAAGCTCACACCGCGGGGGGCGCCGCTCCAGCGACTGCGGCTCGGCACGGCGCTGCTCGTCGCGACGCTCATCGTCGTGAACCTGTTCGGGCGTCACATCGGGGGCCGGCTCGATCTCACGCCGGGAGGGTCGTACACCCTGTCGCCGGCGACGAAGCGGATCCTGCGTGCGCTGCCCGACCTCGTGACCATCAAGCTGTTCGCCTCGAGCGCGCTCCCACCGGAGGTAGCGTTCCTGAAACGGGACCTGGACGACCTGGTGCGCGATTACCGGGCCGCCGGCCGCGGCAAGGTGAAGCTCGTGGTCCAAGACCCCTCCGCCGACACCGCGGCGCTGCGCGAGGCGCGTACGCTCGGCATCCCACCGGTGCAGTTCAACGTGCTCGGGAAGGCCGAGCTGCAGGTGAAGGAAGGGTATCTCGGCGTCGCCGTGCGGTACGCCGACGGCGTCAAGACGATTCCCTTCGTGCAGCAGACCAACGATCTCGAGTACCGCCTCACCTCCGACATCCGCTCGCTCACGGTGCCTGCCAAACCGGCGATCGGCTTCGGCGAGATCACCGAGCCGGCGGCGGCGCAGGCGCAGCGCTCCTTCGAGGGGCTGCGTCAGCAGCTCGAGCGGACCTACGCGGTGCACGCGGTCTCACTCGGCGACAGCACGATCGCACCCGAGCTGAAAGTGCTGATCTTCGCGGGCACGCCCGACTCGCTGCGCGGCGCCCCGGCCGTCAGGTTCTCCGCCTTCCTCGACCGCGGCGGGAGCATGCTCCTCATGGCCAGCGGCATGGCGCGCTCGCCCCAGGGGCCGTTCTCGTTCTCGCGGCCCGTGGGATGGAACGAGCTGCTCAAGCCGTACGGCGTGTCCATTGGCTCGGACATGGTGTACGATCTCGCCTCGAATGTGCGGGTAGCGATCCAGGCGCAGTTCGGCCAGGTGCTCTTGCCCTACCCCCTGTGGGTGCGGGCGCTGAGCACCAAGGCGTCGCCCGTGAACGCCGAGATCGACGCGGTGCTGCTTCCCTGGACGAGCAGCATCGACACGACGAAGGCCCGCAAAGGCACCGTCACCGCGTTGTTCGTCACCAGTCGCGCGGGCGGCCTGCAAACCACCACCGCCCTCCTCGACCCGTCGCGCGAGTTCCCGCGCGATAGCCTGCGCCCCCGGGTCCTGGCGGCGCTCGTGAACCCGCTGGCGCCGGGCGACAGCGGCCGGTCACGCGGCCGCGTGGTGGTCGTCGGCACCGGGGATTTCGCGAGCGATCGCTACGCTCAGAACTCGCCGGAAAACCTCGTGTTCGTGCAGAACGCGGTGGACTGGCTGGCACAGGACGACGCGCTGATCGCCATCCGCTCGAAGAACCGCACCCCGCCACCCCTCGTGTTCACCAGCACCGCCATGCGCGACGCCGTCAAGTACGGCAACATGATCGGGGTCCCCGGGCTGCTGGTCGTGCTCGGCCTGCTGAGACTGTGGCGGCGGCGGCAGATCACGCGGCAGACGTACCGGCCGCTCGCTGCGCCGCAGCCGGCATGAGCGCCAAACAGCTCTGGCTGATCGCCCTCGGCTTGGTCGCGGCCCTGCTGCTGTGGGGCGGCGCGGAGCGCCTGTCTCGGGGTTCGGACACCGTTACCGGAGGGCTCGTCCTCCCCCGCCTCGCGCCGGGCGCAGTGGACACGATCCGTGTCGTCAAGGGGAGGGACTCGCTCGTGGTCGCGAAGCAGTCGCCCACCGCGTGGACCGTAAACGGTCATCGGGCTGCGCCCGACGCGGTGAACGACCTGCTGCGAGCACTGCACGACAGTGTCGCGCCGGAGCTGGTGGCGCAGGACTCTGGGTCGTTCGCCCGACTGAACGTGGACAGCGCGACGGGCCGCTGGCTGCGCGTTACGGGCGGAGGCAAGCCGCTGCTCCGGTTGATCGTCGGCGCCCGAGGCTCGGAGTACGGGAGCGCATATGTCCGGCTGCCCGGCGACGCACACGTATACCTGTGGCGCGGCCGGCTCGCGTCGCTCGCGGACCGCACGGCGGACGATTGGCGCGACAAACGCATCACTGCGCTCGCGCCGGACAGCATCGCGTTGATCGACGTGGAGCGCGGCAAGGACCACTACTCGCTCAGGCGCGCGGGGAAACGCTGGACCCTGGCCGGCGGGGGGGCGGGGGCGGGGGCACCGGACTCGGGCGCGGTGGCGCGGCTGCTCGAGAAGTACCGTAGCGTGAGCGCTACGGGCTTCGCCTCGCAACCGCAGGCCGACTCCGCGCGGGCGATGCGGCCGGCCCGGCGCGTGAGCTTACGCGACGCCCGCGGCGTGGTGCTCGTGGCGCTGGTATTCGACTCGACTGCGAGCGGCTTTTGGGTCCGGGGCACCGGCGGCGCCGCCGCCGGTGAAGCGGGCACGGTGTACCGGATGAACGCGTGGGACGTGGACGGCCTCACGCCGACGCGGGGCGCACTCGTGCCCAACAAGAAGTAACCGCGGGTACACCTCCCAACCACTTGGCTTCCAGCAGTTCGCCGTCTATTTTGCGGGGCTCACATGGCGGACCTCACGCTGTCGCGGAGCCAGCTGTTGCTCCTCGCCGGGACGGCCAACCGGCCGCTCGCCGAGGAGATGGCTCAGCACTTGGGGCAGCCGCTGTGCGCGGTGACGATCCGGCGGTTCGCCGACGGCGAGATCTTCGTCAAGATCGACGAGAACGTGCGCGGCCGGGATGTGTTCATCATCCAGCCGACCAACCCGCCGGCGGAGAATTACCTGGAGCTGTTGCTCCTGATCGACGCCGCGCGCCGGGCGAGCGCGGCGCGCATCACGGCGGTGCTGCCGTACTTCGGCTACGCGCGCCAGGACCGCAAGGACCAGCCGCGCGTCGCGATCAGCGCCAAGCTGATGGCGAACCTGATCACGCATGCCGGCGCCGATCGCGTCCTGGGAATGGACTTCCATTCCCATCAGGTGCAGGGGTTCTTCGATATCCCGGTGGACCACCTGTACGGGGCGCCGGTGTTCGTGAGCCACTTCCGCCAGAAGCAGCTGCACGATCCGGTCGTCGTGGCGCCCGACGTCGGCTCGGCGAAGATGGCGCGCGGGTTCGCGAAACGGTTGAACGCGTCGCTGGCGATTATCGACAAACGGCGGCCGTCGGCCAACGTCGCCGAAGTGGTGAACGTCGTCGGTGAGGTGGCCGCCAAGGACTGTCTCATCCCCGACGACATGATCGACACCGCCGGGACGATTACCGAGGCGGCCGCCGCGTTGAAGCGGCTCGGGGCCCGCAAGATCTACGCGTTCGCGTCGCACGCGCTCTTGTCCGGGCCCGCGGTCGAGCGGTTGCGTGCCTCGCCGGTCGATGAGGTGGCGGTGACGAACACGATCCGCATCCCTGAGGACCGGGTGTTCGAGAAGCTGAAGGTGCTGTCGATCGCGGGACTGATCGCCAAGGCAATCGGTTACGAGCACTCGAACCAGTCGGTGAGCTCACTGTTCGATTGAGTGCGGACCACGGATCACGGACAACGGATAACGTATGGCTCAAATTGTTTCTCTCGCAGCGAGCCCGCGCAGCGCGACCGGTAAAGGCGCCGCGCGCCAGGCGCGCTTCCGGGGCCGCGTCCCCGCGGTGATCTACGGACACGGACGCGACACCCTGCCGCTCGAGGTGGACGCCAAGGCGCTCGAGAAGGCGCTCACGGGCGTCGAGCCCGCCAGCACCATCATCGAGCTCTCGGTGGACGGCAAGACGACCAAGACGCTGATCCGCGAGATCCAGCGGCATCCCGTCCGACCCGACATCATCCATGTGGATTTTTACGAGATCCACGCGCAGGAAAAGGTCACGCTCAAGGTGACGGTGCACTTGGTCGGCAACCCGGACGGCGTGCGCAACGCCGGCGGCGTGCTCGACCAGGTGACACGCGAGGTCGAGATCGCGGTGCTGCCGGAGAACATTCCCGACCGGGTCGAGCTCGACGTCACGGCCTTGAAGATTGGGGACTCGCTCCACGTGCGGGAGCTGAACATCCCGAACGCGACGATTCTCACGCTGGCGGACCTGACGATCGCCACCGTCGTGCCGCCGCGGGCCGAGGAAGTCGCGGCCCCGGCACCCGAAGCCGCGACCGAGGTCGCCGAGCCCGAGCTGATCCGCAAGGTCCGGGAGGGCGAGGAGGAGGCGGGTGAGGCCGCCCCCGAAGGCGGCGCCAAACCGGAGGCGAAAGCCGGCCCGGCCGCGCCCACCAAGGGCGAGAAGCCGGAGAAGGCCGAGAAGCCGAAGGGCGGCAAAGAGAGCTGAGCCAGCGCGCCGTCGTCGGCCTCGGGAATCCCGGCCCGGAGTACGCGGCGACGCGCCACAATGCGGGTTTCTGGCTGGCCGACGCGCTCGTTGCGCACTGGGGGTTTCCCCCGTTCCGCCGGGGCGAGCGCGCCCGCGTGACCGAAGGCTCGGTGGACGGCGTCCCCGTCCGCCTGCTCAAACCCACCACCTACATGAACCGCAGCGGCGCGGCGCTGGCGTCGCTCCGCGCCGACCCCGCCTTCAGCCCGGCCACCGACCTGCTCATCCTCGTGGACGACTTCCAGATCCCGTGCGGCACGTTTCGTCTCCGCGCGGAGGGCTCTTCGGGCGGTCACAACGGCTTGCGGAGCATCGAGAGCGCGCTGCAGTCGCAAGCTTACGCCCGCCTCCGGATCGGCGTGGGGCCGCTGCCGGACGGAGTGAGCGACTGGTCCGAGTACGTGCTCGCACCGTTCACGCCGGAGCAGCGGGATCAAGTGGAGGCCCTGATGCCCGAGCTCATCGACGCCGTCGAGAAGTGGCTGCGCCAGTGAGCACGCGGAAGTGATATGCTTCGCCTCGGAATCGTCGGCTTACCCAACGTCGGCAAGTCCACCCTGTTCAACGCCCTCACCGCCGCGAAGGCGGCGGCAGAGAACTACCCGTTCTGCACCGTCGAGCCCAACGTCGGCGTGGTCGCCGTGCCCGACCCCCGGCTCGACCGCCTGTTCGAGCTCGTCCGGCCCAAGAAGCAGGTCCCGGCCGTGGTCGAGTTCGTGGATATCGCGGGGCTGGTGCAGGGCGCGTCCCAGGGCGAGGGTCTGGGCAACCAGTTCCTGTCGCACATCCGCGAAGTGGACGCGATCGTGCACGTGATTCGCTGCTTCGAAGACCCCGACGTCGTGCACGTGATGGGCCCGGTCGATCCGGTGCGCGACCACGACATCGTCACGAGCGAGCTGGCGCTCGCGGACTTGGCGGTGGTCGAGCGTCGGCTGGAGAAGACCCGCAAGACCGCTCGGGCCGGGGACAAGGAAGCGCAGCTCGAGCTGGTGGTGCTGGAGCGCGTCGTGGAGGAGCTGAACGCCGGGCGCGGGGCCCGGGAAGCGGGCGAAGCCGAGAACGCCGTGCGGTTCCTACGCCGGCTGGGCCTCCTGACGGCGAAGCCGATCCTCTACGCCGCGAACGTCACCGAGGACGACCTCGCAGCGGGCGGCGGCAAATGGATCGAGCGGCTGCGCGCCGCGGTTCAGTCGCACCACGAGGAGGCGGAGATCGTCCCCTTCTCCGCCCGGTTGGAGGCGGAGCTCGCCGAGCTCTCGGGCGAGGAGCGGCGCGAGTACCTCGCGAGCGCCGGCGTGCGAGAGCCTGGACTCGACCGCTTGATTCACGCCGGCTATCACCTGCTCGGGCTCCAGACGTTCTTCACGGTCGGCGAGAACGAGGTCCGCGCGTGGACGATGCACCGGGGGGGCACCGCGTTCGACGCCGCCGGCGAGATCCACTCGGATTTTCAGCGCGGCTTCATCCGCGCCGAGACGGTCGCCTACGAGGAGTTCGTGCGAGCCGGATCGTACAAGGCGGCCCGCGAGCAGGGGCTGGTCCGCTCCGAGGGGCGGGACTACGTGGTGCAGGACGGCGACGTGCTGCTGTTCCGGTTCAACGTCTAGTAGCGGCGCCACAGCAGGACGGCGCCGCACGTGCTCCCGGAGCCCCATTGGAACTCCAGCGGCACGTCGAACCCCCGCTTGTAGACCTCCACGCCGGCCAGCTCGTCCACCCGGAAGAGCCCTATCTCGTCGGCGGGCAGCCGCATGCCGTCCAGGTACAGCGACATCAGGCATTGGCGCGGGCCGCCCGAGCCGAGCGGAATGCAGTACCCCGTCCCGCAACCCACCCAGACGCCGGCCTCGCTCAGCAGGGACCGCAGGGGCAACCCCCGGCGCTGCTGGAGCTCTTGCAGCGTGTAGAAGCGGCCGAACCGCCCCCACGTCTTGCGATCGTAGAATCCCGCGAGACTGCGCACGGCGCGCGCGCTCTGCGCTTCGACGACAATCGGCGTCAGCTCCAGCGCCTCGACCTCGAGCAATACCGCGAGCATGAGCGTCTGCCCGCGCTGCAGCATGATGTCCTTCTCGTACGAGAGACTGTCCCCGTACAGCACGCGAAGCGTCTGGCGGCCCGAAGGCAGGCCCGCGAGGGCGAATAACCCCACGGAATTGCTCACGTCGAACACCCGACTCCCCTGTACGGCGATCATGACGCCGGAAATCGGCAGGCCGTTGAGGGACGAGCGCACCGACCCTGAGAGACGAGCCGAATCCTGTTGAACTGGCAAGATACGGGCCGAGTCCTGTTGCGCCGGCGCGAACGGGGGAGCCGCGGTGATGAGGGCGAGCGACAGCAGAAGCAGGAATATCGGCTGCAGAGGCTGGCGTTTCACATCGGAATGATACACGCCCGCCCGACGGTGGTGCCAGGCTAGTCGTCGATCCCGGTGGGGCTCGCCGAACCCGCGTGCACGCGGTTACCGCGCTGGTGCTCGTGGACCACGCTCGCCTGCTTGATCTGATCCGTGAGCGGAAGCTGCCGCTGCACCATATCGCGGCTGATCCACACGACCTGGTCGCCGCACATGATCGCGTCGATCGGGTAGGGCTGCCGCAGGAACGACTGGCCGTCGGAGCTGGCGACCTGCGTGCCCGGGAAGAAGTACCAGCACCGCTCACCGCTCGGATGGCTGTGAATCATGCCGACCGTGCCGTTCCACCCGGCGTCCTCGCACGTCTGCTTGGGCACGACGTGGGTCGCGGTCGACTGCGGGGGATCGACGTCCGCAGGCGCGATGCGGCGCACGATCACGGTCTGGCCGAGCACCTCACCGATCATGCACCCCATGAACTCGGTCGGGAACGAACGGTACTGGAGGGTGAGGAAGCGACGCGCTTGGGCGGAGAGGCTAAGCGTGCGAGCGGCGCCGGCGCTCGCTATCGCGCTAGGCGGCGAGGCGGACTGCGCGAACCGCACCGACTCGGGCTGCAAGGCGAGCAGCGTCATCAGGCCTGCCGTCGCCAAGACGACACGCCCCGTACGCGTGAGCAACCAAACGCTGACTCGCTGCATGCCGCCTTCCTTCGGTCACCGCGCCTCCCGGGACAACTGGACCGGGTGCACTGCCCTGTCATTCCCTGCAAGGGCAAGACCGATGCCATGGTTCCAACACCTCTGATGCGGGCGTGGCAAGTCGTTATGTAAGGAATGGTTGCGGATTCGCGCCTGCATGTGACCGTGGTCACGCCGGATCATCGTGGCCTAAAAACGGGGCAGGCATTTCGAGAGACGGGCTGTGAGGGGGGTCACGCTTCCCGGCGCCCGCTGCCTCTGCGCCTCGATGGGTGAGCCGGCGTTGCGCTGGGTAATCACCCCGCGCTACCGCCCGGTCCTCGGAGCGCCTAACTTTCCTCATACAAGTCCCCTACTCGGCGCCGCACCGCGCCGGGTCGCTCGAGACCAAAGGGAGGTGGCATGATGCGTCGCTACGAGACGGTGTACATCTTCGACAGCGCCCTAGAAGAGCCCGCGATCACCGAGAAGCTGGACAAGTTCCACGCCCTCCTGACGAAGGACGGCAAAGGGACGCTCACCAACGTCGCCCACTGGGGCAAGCGCACGCTGGCGTTCCCCATCAAGAAGCGCGACTCGGGCCACTATGTGGTGGCGCAGTTCGAGACCGCCGCCGATCTGCTGCCCGAGTACGAGCGGGCCGTCAAACTCGACGAGGCGGTGCTCCGCTATCTCGTGGTCGTCTCTGAGGGTCTGCCGGCCAAGCCGGAGGCCGCCCCGGTCGTCGCCGCCGTGATCGCGCCCGAGGTGGAAGAGCTCGAGGAGGACGAAGCATGAGGCGGCCCGCCAAGACGTGCCCCGTGTGCGAGTCCGGCGTGCGCGTACTCGACTACAAGGACGACCGCACCCTGAGTCGGTTCCTGACCGAGCGCGGCAAGATCCTGCCGAGTCGGCTCTCGGGGATGTGCGCGCGGCACCAGCGGCAGCTTGCGACCGCGATCAAGCGCGCCCGCCAGCTCGCCCTGCTCCCGTACATCAAGGGCTACATCGGCTGATATGACCGCTGGTGGGGAGGGAGGGCGCTGGCGGCTGATCCTGGGCACCGCCGCCTTCGCGGCCTGGGCGGGGCCCAGTCTGGTGGGGCTGCCGCTCGCCGGGCTGCTGATCGCCGCCCGGCCGCGCTCCGCCGCGGAATGGAGCGCGGCGGTCGGCGTGGGCGTCGTGAGCCTCGGGCTGCTGCTGCTCCCCGCCAGCGATCTGCTCACCGGGTTCGTGCGTGCCTACACGGTGCTCCTCGCGGCCGCCTTCGTCGCCGTCACGCTGTTCGCGACCGCGCACGAGTCTCTGCTGCAGCGCGCGGTGCGCGCGGGCCTGATCGCCGGCGTAGCGGCCGTCGCGCTCGCGCGCGTGAGCCTGGGCGGCTCCGTGTGGGACGCCCTCCACTGGGAAGCGCGCCGCCAAGCGAGCGCCACGATGCGCGTCATGGTGGAGCTCGCGCCCCAAGCGTTCCCGGTGTACGAGCCCGTGGTGCGGTTCGTGAGCGATACCGTGCCCGCCACGCTCGCGCTGCAAACCCTGGCCGGTCTCGCGCTCGCCTGGCAGTGGCACCGCCGCGTGGCGCGCAGTCCGTTCGCCCCTCCGCTCGCTCCGTTCCGGGAGTTCCGGTTCGGCGACCACTGGGTGTGGGCGATCGTGGTGGCACTCGTCGCCTGGATCACGCCCGTCGTGGCGGGTGTCAAGCTCGCCGCGTTGAACCTGGTCGCGGTGCTCGGCACGCTCTACCTGATCCGCGGGATCGCCATCGTGGCGGCGTTCTCCGGCGCGCTCGGCGTCGCGCCGGCCGCCCTCGTGATCGGCGCGGTCGGCGTGCTGCTCACGGCGGCCGTCGCGCTCCCGTTGCTGGCCGCCCTGGGCGTCACCGACACCTGGCTCGAGTTCCGACGCCGCCTCAAGGCGCCGGCCTGACCCGTGATTGAGAGGAAGCGATGGAGATCATTCTGCGAGAAGACGTGCAGCACCTCGGGGCAGCGGGCGACGTCGTCAAGGTGAAGGACGGCTACGCGCGCAACTACCTCCTCCCGAAGGGGCTCGCGTACCCCGCCACCGAGGCGAATAAGAAGAAGATCGCCTACGAGGCGGAGCGCATCGCCCGACAGCGCGCCACCGAGAAGACCGCCGCTCAAACCGAGGCCGGGCGGCTCGCCGATGTCCAGCTCACCTTCGCGGTCAAGGTGGGCGAGGAAGACAAGCTGTACGGATCGATCACGGCGGGCGACGTCCAACGCAAGCTCGAGGAGCTCGGCATCCACGTGGACAAACGCAAGGTGGACCTCCCCGAGCCGATCCGCGAGCTGGGTGACTTCCAGGTCGGCATCAAGATCCACCCCGACGTCCGGCCCGAGATCCGGGTGAGCGTCGTGAAGGAGTAGCTTCCGCCCCGCTCCGCTCGCTCGGACGGAACAAACGGATGCGCGCGACGCTATGACTAGCAGGAGTCGGGGGGGCGGCGGGACGCGGGGAGGAGCCGGGCGCCCCGCCAAGCGCGCCGTCGTGCCGGCGCGGGCGGCGCTGCGACTCGTGACCGAAGCGCTGCTCGATCGCAAGGCGGTCGAGCCGCTGGTACTGGACCTGCGAGAGCTCAGCGCCGCCACCGACTACTTCGTAATCGTGTCAGGAACGTCCGACGCGCACGTGCGGGGGATGGCGGAGCACTTGATGACGGCGCTTGCGCCGCATGGTATCGCGCCGCACCATGTGGAGGGGTTGACGCAGGGTCGCTGGGTGTTGCTCGACTATGTGGATTTCGTAGTGCATGTGTTCCATCCCGAGCTGCGGGCCTTCTATCAGCTCGAGCGGTTGTGGGGCGATGCTCCGGTGCTGGCCGGAGACACGCGGGACGGCGGGCCGAGTTGAAAGGATGATCCCCATGCGACGGATCGCGGGAGCGGTGGCGGTGCTGGTGCTCGCGGGCACCGCGCCGCTGGTGGCGCAGTACTTCGGGCAGAACAAGGTCCAGTACCGGACTTTCGACTTCCAGATCATCCAGACCGAGCACTTCGAGGTCTACTACTATCCGGCCGAGCGCGTGGCGGCGCTCGACGCCGCCCGCATGGCGGAGCGCTGGTACGCCCGCCTGTCCCGCGTGCTGCACCACGAGTTTCAGGGACGCAAGCCGATCATCTTATACGCGTCCCAGTCCGACTTCCAGCAGACGAACGTCGTCGACGCCTCCGGCGAGGGGTTGGGGGGGGTCACCGAGTTCTTCAAGCACCGCATGGTGCTGCCGTTCACCGGCTCCTACGCCGAGCTCGAGCACGTCATCGGGCACGAAATGGTGCACCAATTCCAGTACGACGTGTTCAGCCGGGGTCGGATCGGGGCAGGGGTGCAGACGCTCATCAACGTGAACCCGCCGCTCTGGTTCATGGAAGGGATGGCCGAGTACCTGTCGCTCGGGCCGATCGACAACCACACCGCGATGTGGCTGCGCGACGCCTCGCTCGAGGGCCACCTGCCGACCATCGAGCAGCTCACCTACGACCCCCGGATCTTCCCCTATTACTTCGGCCACGCCCTCTGGGCCTACATCGGCGAGAAGTGGGGCGACGAGGTGATCGGGGAGATCCTCCAGGGCTCCACGGCGAGCGGCGTCGAGGGCGCGTTCAAGCGGGCGCTGGGGCTTTCGCTGGACGATCTCTCGAGCGAGTGGCGGGACGCGGTGCAGACCACCTACCTGCCCCAGCTCGCCGAGCATTACCGCGCGCGCCGCATCGCCCAGCCCGTGCTCACTCGCAAGCGGTCGGACGGCACGCTCCATATCGCACCGGCGCTCTCGCCCGACGGCCGCGACATCGCCTACTTCAGCGAACGGAAGTCGTTCTTCGTCGACCTCTACCTCGCGGACGCGGAGACCGGCCGGGTGAAGCGGCGGCTCACCAAGGCCACCCTCAGCAACAACTACGAGAGCCTGCGGTTCATCAACTCCGCGGGGTCGTTTTCGCCGGACGGGCGCTACTTCGCGATCGCGGCGAAGCACAACGACAAAGACGACCTCGTCATCCTCGACGTCAAGAAGGACGAGGAGGTGCGTCGCATCACGGTGCCCCTGAACGGGTTGATCACGCCGGCCTGGTCCCCCGACGGCAAGCAGCTCGTGTTCACGGGGTTCGACGGCGGGCTGTCCGACCTGTTCGTCGTCAACGCCGACGGCACCGATCTGCGGCGCCTCACCAACGACAAGTACGCCGATCTCCACCCCGCCTGGTCCCCGGACGGCAAGACGATCGCGTTCGCGACTGACCGCGGCCCGGCGACCGACTTCGGCGCACTACGCTTCGGGAACATGCGGATCGCCCTGTACCACCTGGAGAACGGCGCGATCGAAACGCTGCCTCGCATGGAGCACGGCAAGAACATCAACCCGGCGTGGGCGCCCGACGGGCGTTCGATCGCCTTCGTCTCGGATCGGACGGGGATCAGCAACATCTACCTGTACGACTTGGGCGATCACAATCTGTACCAGCTCACCGACCTGTTCACGGGCGCCGAGGCGTTCACCCCGCTCTCGCCCGTCCTCTCGTGGGCGCGGCAGGCGGACCGGATGGCGTTCGCGTACTACGAGGAGGGTGAGTACAACGTCTACGCGGTGGACAACCCGCGGTCGCTGCGACGCCAGCCCTTCCAGGAGCCCGCCGTGCCGCCTGTGACCTCACTCTTGGCCGCGACCCGGCGCGACACCGTCCGCTCCGCCACGCCGGCCGCCGAGGTCACGTCGATCGAGCAGCCGCGCGCCGCCGCGTCGGTGTACCGCTCGCCCACCGGCTTCCGCGCCTCGAACACCTCACCCCAAAAGGTCGACTCCGGGACCACTGCGACGCCGGTATCGGTGCGGACGCTGCTCGACTCGGCCACCACGTTGCCCGATACCAGCGAGTTTACGTTCAAGGCCTACCACACGCGCTTCACCCCCGACTATGTGGCGCGGCCGACCATCGGCTACGAGCGCAACAACTTCGGACGGGGGTTCTTCGGCGGCACGGCGATTTCGCTCTCGGACATGCTCGGCAACCACACGCTCGTGTTCGCCGGCGCCGTGAACGGGCGTCTCTCCGAGGCGCAGGTGCTGGCCGCATACATCAACCAGGCGCACCGCCTGAACTGGGCCGTCGGCGCTACCCAGCAGCCGTACTACTTCTACCAGCCCACCACGGTGGAGAATGTCGCACCCGACACGTCCATCCTCACCGTGGGCATCCGGCGCTTCGTGATCCGGGAAGGCTTCGTCGAGACGTACTACCCGTTCAGCCGGTTCAGCCGCGTGGAGCTCGGTGTGCACGCGGTGAACATCACCGACGCGGTGCTCCAGCAGCAATACCTCGTGGATCGGAACGGCATTATCTTCGCGCAGTCCGACCTCCAGACCATCAGCAACCCGTCGATCTCGTACGTGTCGCCTTCGTTGGCGCTGGTGCACGACAATTCCCTGTTCGGCTACGTCGGTCCGTTCGCCGGCTCCCGCTACCGCTTGCAGGTGAACCCGAACTTCGGCGACTGGCAGTTTGTCGGCGGGCTCGCGGACTGGCGACGCTATTTCTTCGCCCGGCCGTTCACGTTCGCGTTCCGCGGTCTGTTCTTCGGCCGCTTCGGACGCAACGGCGACGAGTTCCCCGTGTTTCTCGGGACCACCGAGCTGCTGCGCGGCTATACGGCGGGCTCGCTCATCAACAACGAATGCGCGAATTCCACTACGACGACGACCGGTCGGACCGGCTGCTCCGAGCTCGACCAGTTGATCGGCTCGAGGATCGCGGTGGCAGGGGCGGAGCTGCGGTTCCCGCTCACCCGCAACCTGGTGCTGGGATTCCTGCCGGTGGGGCTGCCCCCGATCGAGGGCGCGATCTTCTACGACATGGGGCTGGCCTGGGAGTCAGGCTCGGTCATCAAGTGGCGCCGCGACGCGGGTCAGGATCCGGAGGTGTTCCGCCAGCCGCTGCGGAGTTGGGGCGGATCGATTCGCGTCAACTTCCTGGGGTTCGTCGTGGTGCGCTTCGACTACACCAAGCCACTCGACCGGCTCAGCAACAAGGCGTACTGGACGGTGAGCCTCGGCCCAACGTTCTAACTCCGTATCGCTAAAACACTTGCGCTGGCCTCGCCGGTTGTCTATCTTGTCCGGCGAGGCCATTTTGGTTACGCGTGCGCGGTTCTTCCTCCTCGCCAGCCTAGGGCTGTGGGGCTGCCGGTCCCGAGCGCCCGCGGGTGCCTCGTCCCAACCCGCCAACTCACAAGCAGTTACACGCTCACCCCCTGACCGTCCCCCGGTGGGCGGCGCGCGCAGCGCCGGCGTCGCCGTTCGCATCCCGACCCGCGGCGGAACGCCACGGGTGTATCGGCTCCCGGATCTTGCCGAGATCCCCAACGTGATTCACGGCAAGCTGCCCACGGTTGACGGTGTTGTCGGACTCGACCCGGAGTCGGAATTCCTGTTCGTGATGACGGATAAGAAGGACCTCGTGTCCCTCGATTTGGGGAGCGGTCGCGTCGACACGGTGGTGCACGCGATCGCGCAGGCGGCGCTCGGACCGGACGGCACGCTGTATACGGTGGACGCGAAGCGACACGTCGTCTCGGTCGCGCGGCGCGTGCGGTTCGCTTGGCCCCAGCCGCTGGGCGGCGTGCCGCGCGAGCTGTTCGGTGGCACCGATCAACGCCTCGTGGCGGTCGACCCACCCAAACTCATCACCGCGGCGCCCGACCAGCCGCCCAGCAGCCGGACGATCCCCGTGGGTGGCGACGTTGCGGCGACGCGCTGGGGTGACCTCATCGCCGTGGCGAGCGATTCGGGCGTCCTGCTGCTGGATGCCCTGGGACGGCGCGAGCCGGCATTCGTGCGGCTCGAGGATCATCCGCGCGCGCTCGTTTTCTCCCCCTCCGGACACCGCATCTACGTGGCGCGGCGTACCGAGCCGGGGCTCGCCGTGATCGACCGCTACGAGCACGCGGAGATCGACGGGGTCGCGCTGCCGACGCCGGCGGCGACGATCCGTCTCGATCCGTTGGGACGGTGGTTGCTGGCGCGCCCGACCGTGGGGGATTCGGCGTGGCTAGTGGACCTGCCGGTGAAACGGCTGGTCGGCTCGGTGGCGACGGCGTGGCGTGTGGATCTCCCCGCGATCGGTCCGGACGGCTCGTTGCTGGTGCGGCAGGGCGACGACGTCGCCGCGTACCGGCCGGATTCCCTGGTCGTGACGGGCCGGGTGAAGGGCGGGGGCGCGGACCTGTGGACGCTGACCGGCTGGCGGCCGCGCGGCAGCTACCGCTCGACGTTCGCCGACGCGGCCGGCCCGGCGGGGCAGCCGGCGACCGGCGCGCCGGCCGATTCGGCGGCGGGCGAGGGGCTGCTGTACGTGCAGGTGTCCACCTCGCAGAACGAGGCGTGGTCAAGCGAAATGGCCCAGCAGCTCACCCGCGCCGGGCTGGCTGCGCGCGTGCTTCCGCCGCACGGGCCGGACGACGGCTATCGCGTCGTGCTGGGCCCGTACCCGACACGCGCGCAGGCCGAGGCCATCGGCCGAAAGCTCGGCCGCCCGTTCTGGATCTACCAGCCCGCGCCATGAGCGCACGACCACTCCCGCGCTCGCGTCTCGACAACCTCATCCCTCCACTGCTCGACGGGCAATCGCTGGTAGCCCTCGTGCCCGCCACCGGGGACCTCAAGTGGGCCGCGGCGGCGGCGTGGGACGTCGCGCGCGCGGCGGCGCAACACGGCCGGCGCGTGGCGCTGGTCGACCTCTGGATCGAGGACCCCACTCTGCACGAGGTGGTGGGGCTCGCCCCGACTGAGGGCATCGTGGACGCGTTCGAGTACGGTGTCTCGCTCACGAAGGCGGCGCACGAGGTGGACCACGTGTTCTTCATCGCGGCGGGCGCGTACACGGCGCACTCGGGAGAGCTCTTCGGGCACGAGCGCTGGAAGAAGCTACACGGCGGGTTCCGCGTGGAAGGCGCGCTGTTGTTGCTCTATCTCTCCGCGGGCGCGCTGGCGCGGCTGTCGGCCGTGCCGGACGGCCTGATCGTGCTTGCCCCGGAGGGCTTCGAGCCGGAGTCGTCCATCGGCCAGGGAGTCACTGCGGCGCTCGAGCGTGGCATGCCGCTCGTCGGGGTGGTGAGAGAGCGTTGGACGCCCGGCGCTGCGCCGGACCCGCACGCGGCGCCCTCCTCCCCCTCGTTCCCTAGCCCGCGACCATCGCGACCCGTGCTGCTGCCGCACCCGGAGGCGCGGATCGCCCGTCATCGCACCCGGCCCGTGCTGGTCGCGGCCACGCTGGTGGCGGGAGCGGCGGGGAGTTGGGCGCTCCTGGCGACCGGCGGCGAGGCGGGACGGGCCAGCGGCGCGGAGCACCGCGCCGCCGTCACCGCGCGCGCTGCGCGACCGGTGCGGCCGACCGGCGCTCCGGCGCCGCGGATGGACTCGCTCCCCTGGACTGTGCAGCTCGCCGCCTACGCGAGGGTCGACAAGGCGCTCGGGTTGGCCGACCGGCTCGCGGCCCGCGATCTACCGGCCTTCGTTACGCCGGTCGCGCTCGCGGGACGGCGGGGGGGCGCCGCGGTCTGGTACCGCGTGCTCGCCGGCGCGTTCACGACCCGCGACTCGGCAGCGGCGGCGCGTGCGACGCTGTGGGCGCGGGGCATGGCCCCCAAAGGGCAAGGCGACCTGTTGCGGGCGCCCTACTCCTTCTCGCTCGCGCAAACCGGCCGGCCGGACGGGCCCCGCGCGCGCGGCATTCCGGCCACCCGCTGGGGCACGGAAGGCGCCCTCGTCGTCGGCGCCTTCGAAACCCCCGAGCAAGCGAGTCTCGCCGAGGCGCAGCTCAAGCGCGCCCGCATTCGGGCCACCCTTGTGACACGGATGGGGACCAAACCATGAGACTGACCCGACTGGAGCTGTCGGGCTTCAAGTCCTTCGCCGGCACGGTGGAGCTGCCGTTCGACGCGGGCGTCACCGCGATCGTCGGGCCCAACGGGTGCGGCAAGTCGAACATCTCCGACGCCGTGCGCTGGGTGCTGGGGGAGCAGTCACCCCGCTTGCTGCGCGGCGGCAAGATGGAGGATGTCATCTTTCAGGGGTCGACCGGGCGGCGCCCCGTGAACGTGGCGGAGGTGTCGCTGGTGTTCGACAACGCCGACGGCACGCTGCCCGTCGCCTACCAGGAAGTGGTCGTCACGCGGCGCCTATCTCGCTCGGGCGGGAGCGAATACCTCCTGAACCGCTCGGCGGTGCGCCTGCGGGACGTGCAGGACCTGCTCCGCGGGACCGGCCTCGGCGCGGACGCCGCGGTGGTCATGGAAGCGCGGATGATCGAAGCGCTGCTCTCCGAGAAGGCAGAAGAGCGGCGGGCGCTGTTCGAGGAGGCGGCGGGCATCGGCCTGTACCGTGACCGGAGGAAGAGTACCGAGCGACGGCTGGAGGAGACGACGGCCGACCTGGCGCGCCTCGAAGATCTGATCGGCGAGGTGCAGACGCAGGTGCGCTCGCTGGCGCGGCAGCGCGGCAAGGCGGAGCGGTACGGCAAGATGATCGAGGAGCGTTTCGGGATCGCGCTGACGCTGGTGCGGCGCGAGCTCGAGGACTTCGAGATCGCGTTGGGCAGCCTGGGCCAGCGCAGCGCGGAACTGACCGCGGCGCTGCCGGCCGAGCGGACTCGTTTGGCGGAGGCCGAGCGGGCGCGCGAGGCACAGGCGCAGGCGCGGCACACGGCCGAGGCACGCCGCACCGAGCTGGAGCGACGCCGCGCCGACGCGCAGGTCGACGTCGGGCGACTGGAGGGCGATCTCGCCCTCGCGGCCGAGCGGCTGCGCAACGCGGGGCAGCGGCGGGTCACGGCGGGGCAGCGCCGCGAGCAGGAACAGACGCGGGCGGCGCAGGCGGAGCGGGAGCGCACCGCCGCCGCGGCCGAGTGCGAGACGGCCGAGCGCGACTCGGCGACCGTTCAGGCCGAGCTGACGGGTCGGAGCGCGCGCGAGCAGGAGGTGCGGGAGAGCCTGCTGGCGCAGCGCGCCACGGTGCGCCAGCTGGAAGAAAGCCTGCTGCGTCGCGTCGAGGAGCTCCGGGCGCTCGAGGGGGAGCGCACGGCGTTGGAGCGGGAGCGGGCCGAGCTGCGGACGCTGCTGGGGCACGCCGCACACGAGCGGACCGCTCGGGAAGCGGCCGAGCAGGCGGCGACGGCGCAGGCGAGCTCCCTGGCGCAGCGCGCTGCGGCCCAGGCGCGAGCGACGGTGCAGGCGGCGGACGAGTTGGAACGAGCGCGGCGCCGCGTGGCGGAGTTGAAGGAGCAGGAGACGCGCGGACGCGCCATCCGACGCCAAACGGAGGAAGCCTTGGCGCAGCTGACGGCGCGCCGCGACGCGCTCGCGGAGCTCGAGCGCGAGCGCGTCGGGCTCGCCCCCGCAGCCCAGGCGCTCCTGAAAGACCGGGGCCAGTTCGGCGACGCCGTGGTGGGCCCGCTCGCCGACTTCGTGCGCGCGAGCCACCGCGACGCCGCGCTCGCCGAGCGGCTGCTCGGAGACTGGCTGCATGCGGTTCTGGTGCGCGACGCGGCGGCGATCGACGCCATCCGCGCCTGGCACGAGCAGGCGCAGCCCGGCCCGCTCGTGCTGCTCCCCTGCGAGCCGGGCCCCGTAGTCGCGGCAGGCGCTCATCCCCTGCAGGACGGGCTGACCGTCCAAGGACCGGCAGGCGCGTGGGTGGGGGCGTTGCTCGCGGGACTCGAGGTGCTGGAGGGAGGAGGCGGCCGCGCGCTACGGCGCGCCAACGGCGCCGTGTTCCTGGACGGCGGCCCGGCCGCGGGAGGACCATTGCAGCGGCACGCCGAGCTCGACGCGCTCGAGCACGAAGTGCGCGAGACGGAAGCCGCGGGCGGCCGCGCCGCCGCCGCGCTCGACCGGACGCTGGCCGAGCTCGCCGCAGCGGAAGCGGCGTTCAACGTGGCCGGCGAGGCAGCCGAGCGGACACGGCAGCAGGAGCTGGAGGCCGGCGGCCTGAAGGGGGAGGCCGAGCGCGCCGCGGCGCACGCGCGCCGCGAAGCCGCCGACGCCGCCGCCGAGGTGGGCCGGCTGTCGCGACGGCTGGAGGAGGTCGAGGAGCGGCTCGCGACGCTCGGGACACAGCTCGAGCAGCACGAGCTGGAGCGGGTGCGGCTGGACGAGCGGTTGGGGGGAGAGCGGTCGCGCCTCGTGGACCTCGAGGCCCAGCAGGAAGCGGCCCGCGAGCAGCGGGTGCACTGGCAGGTCGAGGCCGCCCAGGTCGAGGCACGCGTCACCGCCGCGCGGGAGCGTGCGGCGCGCTCCGGCGGGGATGCCGACCTCGCGCGCCACCAGGGGGCGAGCCTGGGCGACGAAATCGCGACCCTGGACCGCGATGCCACAACGCTCGCCGCGCAGCAGTCGGAGTGGGAGGAGGCCCTGAAAGAGCGCCGCCTGGCGCTCGGCGCCCTCGAGACCGCGGCCCAGGAGGCCGCCGCCGACGTGCAGCAGGCGGAAGCGCGGCTCACCGCGGCGGAGGCGGCGCTGGAGGAGGTCCGGAAGGCCCTCGAAGCCCTCGGCGCGAGCGAGCACAAGCTCGAGCTCGAGCGCACCGAGATCGCGGGGCGCAAGCGTGGGCTGATCGAGCGCGTGGAAGCCGAGTGGCGCAAGCCGCTCGACCAACTGCTCGCCACGGCGCCGGAGGTGGCCGGCGACGTGGCGTGGCTCCGCCAGGAGAACGAGCGCCTCACGGGCGCGATCGATGCCGTCGGCCCTGTCAACGCGCTGGCCGTCGAGGAGCACGCCGAAGAAATGAAGCGCCTCGAGTTCCTCATGACGCAGCGCGACGACCTGGTCGCGGCGCGCCAGTCGCTGCAGCAGGCGGCGCGCGAGATCGATCAGACGGCGAAGCTGATGTTTCTCGAGTCGTTCGGGAAGGTACGCGAGCACTTCCGCTCGGTGTTCCAGACGCTGTTCGGCGGAGGGGAGTGCGATGTACGGCTCGCCAACGAAGACGAGCCGCTGGAGAGCGAGATCGAGATCCACGCGGCGCCGCGCGGCAAGCGCACCCAGCGCATCCACCTGCTCTCGTCCGGCGAGCGCACGCTCGTTGCCGTGTCGCTGCTGTTCGCGATCTTCCTCACGAAACCCAGCCCCTTCTGCCTGCTCGACGAGGTCGACGCCCCGCTCGACGACGCCAACGTGGGCCGCTACGTCCGACTGCTCGCCGAATTCAAGCAGCAGACCCAGTTTATCGTGATCACTCACAACCCGCGCACCATGCAGGCGGCCGACGCCGTCTACGGCGTCACGATGCAGGAGCCGGGGGTCTCGACCATCGTGGGCGTGCGCCTGGGCCAGATGGAACCGGCCTAGCCCCGGTGCGACGGTCCCTCCGGGCCGCTGTGCTCCTCGCCCTCGCCGCCCCCATTCCGGCAGGCCTCGCAGCGCAGCGGCCCGCCGTGTCTCCGGTCCTGGCGCGCATGTGGCAGCGAGACACGATGCTCACCGTATGGCTGTTCGTTCGGCCCGGCGTCCCGCTCGCGCAGGCGGCCGCCCAGGCGAGCGCCACGGGCGCGGTGGTGCGCGTCTCTAGTCGCTGGCTGCACGCACTGGGCGTGAACGCGCCGACGGCGGCGCTGCGCCAGCTCGCGCGCGAGGCGCTGCTCAGCCGCATTCAGCCAGCCGGCCGGTGGCGCCTGCGGGCCGGCCCGGACCCGACCGCGCCCGCGGCGGGGACGGTCGCCGCTGTCGACACCTGCCCCGCCGGAGGCGACCCGACGTACGGTCCCTCCGAGATGCCCTACCGTCAGCTCGACCTGCGCCCGCTCGCCGACGCGGGGTACGACGCGAGCGGCGTGCGGATCGCCATCCTGGACGGCGGGTTCGCCACGACCGACCCGGCGTTCGCCGGCGCCACGGTCACCGCGCAGCACGATTTCGTGTTCGGCGACTCCGTGGTGCGCGACCAGCCGAACGACCAGCCGGGCGCACAGGCTCACGGCACGGCCGTGTGGTCGCTCATGGCGGGGCGCGTCCCCGGCCGGCTGCGGGGGGTCGCGCCGGGCGCAGCCTACCTGCTCGCCAAGACCGAGGACGTGCGCTCCGAAACCCGGGTCGAGGAGGTGAACTACGTGCACGCCCTGGAGTGGGCGGATTCCATCGGTGTCGACCTCGTCTCCTCGAGCCTCGGCTATTTGAGCTTCGACGACGGCTTCACCTACACCGCGGCAGATCTCAACGGCCACGTCGCGGTCACAACCGTGGCCGCGGAGAGCGCGGCGGCCCATGGCATCCTCGTCGTGACCGCCGCCGGGAACGGCGGCCCCGGCTTTCGCAGCCTGGTCACGCCCGGCGACGCCGCTGCGGTGATCACCGTCGGCGCGGAGGATTCGCTCGGCGTGCTGGCGGGCTTTTCGTCGCGGGGGCCGACCGCGGACGGCCGCCTGAAGCCGGATCTCACCGCGCCGGGGGTGTTCGTCTGCGTGCTGAGCGGGCCCAACACCGTGCGCCGCTCCAGCGGCACGTCCTTCGCGACGCCGCTCGTCGCGGCGGCGGCGGCACTGGTCAAGCAGCTCCACCCCGGCCTCGGGCCGGGCGCGCTGCTCCGGGCACTGCGCAGCCACGCGTCGAACCGCGCGGCGCCGGACAGCTCGCGCGGCTGGGGTCGGCCCGACGTGGCGGCCAGCGCGGTGTTTCCCAGTGGCGTCACACCGCTCGCGCCGACCGGCCCGGCGCTGGCGTCGATCACCCCCGACTTTTCCTGGTCGGTGGATCAGCCCCCGCCCTTCGGGACTCCGATCAGCTACCGTCTTCGCATCGCGCGCGACTCCGCGCTCCGGTATCTCGTCGTCGACACGCTCACCGCGGCGACGAGTTATGGACTGCGCCGCCCGCTCAAACCCGGACGGCCGCTGTTCTGGCAGGTAGACGCCACGGCCGCCACGGGCACCGGCGCGACGACGGGGGTCGTGGGGCCGATCGCCGTGCCCCCGTGGGCGACGCTCACCTCCTTCTCGGCTCCGGGCGGGGTCAACACCGCCGATGCGCAGCCCACCCTCAGCTGGCAATCGCCGGCAGTGAGCTCGCCCCCGGGGCCGCTGCGTTACGACCTGACGGTGCGCCGCGCCGCACTCCAGTTCGCGGATGCCCCCGCATTCAGCGTCGCCGGGCTGAGCGATACCGTGTTCCAGCTGCCGCAGCCGCTCGAGCGCGACGCCGCTTACGTGTGGTCGCTCGTGGTGCACGCCGGCACCGACACGAGCCTCGTGCGGAGTCAGGGCGTGTTCATGGTGGTCGACGGGTCCATTCCCCCAACCACGCTGCTCTACCAGAACTTCCCGAACCCGTTTCCCGCGGTCGGGAGGGACTCCACCTGCCTCTGGTTCGATCTCGCGGTCCCAGCGCTGGTGGAGCTCGCGGTGCTCGATCTGCGCGGCAACGCGGTGCGGCGTTTCGTGCCGGGGCCGAATTTCCCCGGGATTCTGCCCGCCGGCCGGTACGGGCGGAATGGGCCCGGCGGCCCCACCTGCGATGCGCGACTCATGTGGGATGGCCGCGCCGATAACGGTCGGGAGCTACCGCCGGGGGTCTATCTGTACAAGTTGCGGGCCGGAGGGGTAATTCAGTTCAGGCGAATCGTCTTCCGGGGGAGGGGCCGCTAGCGTCATGGAACTGGTCACCGTGGGAACGGGGACGGTCGCCCCGTCGGCGAGCCGCACCGCGGCGTGTCACTGGGTGAGCCGTGGCCGGCTGAAGATCCTGCTCGACTGCGGCGCGGGCGCGTTGCACCGCCTCGCGGAGTTCGGGCTGCCGTGGCAGCAGGTCACGCACGTCGTGCTGTCGCACTTCCACCCTGACCATTGGGGCGAGCTGCCGATGCTGGTGTACGCCCTCAAGTACACCACGGCCCCTCCGCGCGAGGAGCCGCTCGTCATCCTCGGGCCACCCGGCGTGGTGCGCCTGGTGAAGGCGCTCGCCGAGGGTTACGGACCATGGCTGCTGGACCCGGGATTCCCCATCGGCATCCTCGACATCCGGGACGGCGAGCCGTTCCCGCTGGACGCCGAGGTGAATCTCGAGACCTTCCCTGTGCCGCACACGCCCGAGAGTGTCGCGCTGGCCGTGGCGGCGCCCGAGGGGAGGCTGGTGTACACGGGCGACACCGGCCCGTCGAGCAAGCTCGCCCGCTGGGCGGCGGGCGCGGACCTGCTGCTGGCGGAGTGCTCGCTCCCCGAGGAGATGGCGCTCGACATTCACCTCACGCCCGAGCGCGCGGGGGAGCTGGCGCGCGACGCCGGCGTACGGCGCCTCGTCTTGACGCACTTCTATCCCCCGGTGGAAACTTCGGACCCGGCGCGGGGCGCCGGGGCGCGGTTCGGCGGGCCGATCGCCGCCGCGCGCGACGGGGACCGGTTCACTATCGGAGGAGCTTGAGCGGTGCTGATCGTGATGCGGCACGGCGCCACCGACGCGGAGATTCAGCGCGTCGTCGCCGTCATCGAAGAACTGGGCTACAAGGCCAGCCGGATGCCGGGCGCGCAACGCACCGCCGTCGGGCTGGTAGGCAACGACGGCCGCGTGGACGCGTCGCGGCTCGAGGCGCTCCCGGGCGTGCAGGAGATCATCCACGTCTCGAAGCCGTATAAGCAGGTGAGCCGCGAGTGGAAGAGCGAGAACACGGTGGTCCGGCTGCCCGGCGGCGTGGCGGTGGGCGGCACGGACGTCGTGGCGATCGCGGGTCCGTGCTCGGTCGAGTCGGAACGGCAGATCCTCGAGGCCGCGCGTCAGGTGCGCGAGGCGGGCGCCGTGATTCTGCGCGGCGGCGCCTGGAAGCCGCGCACCTCCCCTTACGCGTTCCAGGGTCTCGGCCGGCCCGGCCTCCAGCTGCTCGCCAAGGCGCGCGAGGAGACCGGACTGCTGATCTGCACCGAGGCCATGGACCCCGAGGGCGTGGGGTACGTCGCCGAGGTCGCCGACATCATCCAGATCGGCGCCCGCAACATGCAGAACTTCTCGCTCCTCAAGGCAGCGGGCCGGGTCAAGAAGCCCGTCCTCCTGAAGCGCGGCATGTCGGCCACGATCGAGGAGCTGCTGCTCTCCGCCGAGTACCTGCTCGCCGAGGGGAACCATGACGTGATCTTGTGCGAGCGGGGCATCCGCGGCTTCGACGCCGCGACTCGCAACGTCTTCGATCTCACGGCGATCCCCGTGGTGCACAAGCTGTCGCACCTACCGATCATCGCCGACCCGTCACACGGGACCGGCCTCCGGGACAAGGTCATCCCCATGGCCCGCGCGGCGGTAGCGGCCGGGGCTGACGGCATCATCGTCGAGGTGCATCCCCATCCCGATCAGGCCCTGTCGGACGGCGCCCAATCGCTCTTCCCCGACCAGTTCACGCAGCTGATGCGCGAGGTCCGCGTCATCGCAGAGGTGATCGGGCGGCGGGTGGCGGAACCGGCGTCGGTGGGGGCGTGAGAGCAATTGCGGATTGTGGATTGCGGATTGTGGATTGGATGAGCCCGCTTCCGAACCCCGGCACCGGCCCTCCTGCTCGGCGTGCGCCGATCAAATCCGCAATCCGCAATCCGCAATCCGCAATCTTGCTTGCAGGGTTCTTCGCGGTCCTCGCGGCGCAAGCCCCCGACCCCTGGCCCGTGCTCGACCACGCGAGCCAGACCTACCAAACGATCACCACCCTGTCCGCCGACTTCGTGCAGGTCATCGTGAACCCGATGATCGGCACTCCCGACACGACGCGCGGCAAGTTGTACCAGATGCGGCCGAGCCGCTTCGCAATGCGCTTCACGGAGCCCAAGGGCGACCGCATCGTGGCGGACGGCCGCTACCTCTGGCTCTACACACCCAGCACTGTGCCCGGGCAGGTGATCCGCTCGCGCATCCCCGAGGTGGGCACCACCGGACCGAACCTGATCGGCCAGTTCGTCGAGCGGCCGCGCCAGCGCTACGACGCGCGCTATCTACGCGCGGACTCCCTGCCCGGCGGCATGGCCGACGTGGTGGCGCTCGTCCCGAAGGCGAAGGACCAGCCTTACAGCGAGGCGCGGATTTGGGTAGACCGGAACAACGGGCTGGTGCGGCGCATCGAGATCGCGGAGACCTCGGGCCAGCAGCGGACCGTGATCCTCGGGAATCTCAAAGTGAACGGCGGCGCCCCGGGCCGCGAGTTCACGTTCGCGCCCCCGGGCGGAGTACGAGTGGTAGACGCGAATTCCCCTTGAGCCTAACCGGCTCGCGCACACGGGATCAACGCCCACTGAGCCTTAGCACAAGATCGAATAGCATCGAGAGAGCAACAAGTGCGATGCCGCCGATGGCCCAAGCGGCGTTCCGTTTCCGGTCTGTAAGCGTTAGCGCGCGATCAGCCGGGAGGAGCCGGACCTTGGTGCCGAGGTTGACGAGGAATTGCTCCGACCACGATAGAACGCCACCAAGGGTCCCCTCGCCATATCGACCCTCGCCAAAGCCAGGCTCCTGGGCAAGGTTGGCAAAACTCTCGCGCAGGACGCCATACGAGGCCAGGAAGAATCCTACGAACTGGCAGGCCAGCCAAAGACCGAAGAGCAATTTGTGCTGCTTGGGCGGTGCCTCCACTGGGCGAACGGCAGGGCGAGGCTGGACTGGGCTAGGACTGGCCCGACGCCGTTGACGGCCTTGGGCAGCTATCATCTTCTCAACACTCTCTCCGTTTGAGCCCAACGCAATGTCAGCGAGGCGATAGCCTTGGGCGGTCAAACAGACGGGAGCGACCGACAGAGCAGCGGTGTTGTCTACAGTCGGCAGACTAAGCCCGAGGAACGTAAACAGTGCGTATCGCACGGCACACCTCCGAGGGGAAGAGGGTCGTGGGAAGTATGCGTCGGGGCGGGTTGGTAGGTTAGGGTGTTTTTGCGGCACCGAAGGGCGGGTTTGCGGCAAGAACGCGCGCGGGAGGCGCCGCAGCCAGAAAGGCAAGCGGGCGCACCTTGTCGATGCGCCCCTTGGTCAGCACGCTGCCCGCAGGCTTCTAGAACTCGACGTACACCGGTACGCTGTCGCGTGCCGAAAGCTCGGCAGCACGACTAATCGCGTTCCGAATCTGCTCCGCTGTGGCGTTAGCTCCCACGTCAATTGTTGGCGCTGTCGGAGACCGCGAGGCGCGGCCAGCTTCGGCGCACGTCACCTTGATGCTCATGGGCGTGTAGATGTCGAGGGTCAAGAACGCCACCAACTGGTTGACGAAGCTGAGTTGCGTCTCGACCTTTGCCGCGCCATGTGGGCATTTCGAGGCGGTCTCGACCGTGCTTGGTGGCACGAGCCCGAAAATCCAGCCTGCGGCAAACGACTTTTCGACCACCTGGGCAGAGGGTTTGAGCCCTGTATCCACGGTTGCGTGGTAACACGCGGGCGCGACGGCGAGGAGGCCGACAACGGCCACTTTCAGAACTCGGTGCATCCGTACCTCCTTTAGCGAGCGGAGAAAGAGGGTAGCGGGCAACGGTTTTCTACCACGACTGTCTGCTTGTGCATCATGGTACGCCTCTGAGACTACGACTAGGCAAAGCCTAATTCAACTGCGCCAGAACCAGTTACGGTCGTCGAAGGACGAGTGGTAGATCAGTCGCGAGCGCGTCGGCCACGCGCGCCGCCGTCGCCTCGTCCATCCCCCGCTTCTCCGCCAGCTCCAGCGCCGCGCGTCCCAGCGCGCGGTACAGCAACGCGTCGTCCTTGGTGAGCGACTCGAGGTGACGCCGGATCGTGGTGTCGTCGCCCCGCGCCACCGGACCCGTGAGCGCGTCCTGCGGCTCTGCGTACAACAGGTTCTCGAGCGTGCCCGCGACGAGCGGTCGCAGCGCCTGCCAGGCCTGCGCGTCGCTCAGGCCCGCGTGCCGCAGCAGGCGCTGCGCGACCGCTTCCACCACCACGAAGTAGTTGGAGGCGAAGACCGCGCCCGCGTGGTACAACGCCTTCGCCTTGCCCGCGACGGTGAACGGGCGCATGCCCAGCTTGCGGGCGATCGCCTCCGCCGCCTCGACCGCCCGCGGCATCCCCTCCACCGCCGCCCAGGCGCTCCGCAAGCGCTCGGGCGCGCGTTCCGGATCGGAGATCGTCTGGAGCGGGTGAATCGAGCCCAGCGCGGCGTGTGACGGGACCAGCGGGGCGAGCGCTTCCTGGCCCTGCACACCGGAGAGATGCAGCACCACGTGCTCCCGCCCAATGGCCCCGCCGCCCGCCAGCGCCTCGGCGAGCGGGCGAATGGCGTCGTCGCGCACGGCCAGAATCACGACGCCCGCCTGGGCGAGCCAGGCGGGCGGTGGAGGGGCGTCTCGAAGACCGACGGTGAGCTGCAGGGGCTTGGGAACGTCCCGCTTCCGTCGGCCATGCAGCCGCACGGTGTAGCCGGCGCGCAGCAGCGCGAGTGCGAAGCCTACACCAGCACGCCCCGGCCCGATGATTCCGACGGCAGATTCGATGCCGCCCCCCACCTAGTTGTGCGGGCTGGTCGGTGCCTTGGCCGGCGCGAGGGAGAGCAGATCCTGCGGCGACCGAGCGCGGCGCGCCAACGCCAGCGCCGCTTGCACCTGGTGGTCCTCCGCCATGCGCCGGCGCACTTCGGCCGGCCGACCGAAGACGTAGCGCGCGACCTCGTACCCGAGCTCCTGAGCGATCAGGCTACGCGCGCCCGCGGTGACGCTGTCGGGGACAGCCGCGCCTCGCGCGCGCAGCCGGCGCAGCACCTCCGACACCATCTCGTCACTCACGCTGAACGTGGGCTCATTCACCCGGCCCGCGCCCTTGAGCTCGAGCGAGTAGCTGGACAGGACATCCCGGAACTGCGGGATCTTGTCCCCCAGCGCCTTCATGAAGTTCCGCTCCGCGGTCGTGAACGTGTCGGGGGTGACGAACAGATCGGGCCGGATCCCTCCCCCGCCCAGCACCGTGCGACCGTGGTCGGTGTGGAACACCAGCGCGGAATCGCTCTTGGTCGAATCGTGGCCCTGCTCCGCCGCCACCACCTGCGCCTCCTGATCCGATTCGCTCTTGCTCTTGCGCTGAATGGTGCGACCGCTCGGCGTGTACCAGCGCGCCGTCGTCAGCTTCAGCGCCGTCTCCGGGGTGAGCTGCCAGAGCGACTGCACCAGGCCTTTCCCGAACGTGGGCGTCCCCACCACGAGGGCGCGGTCGTGATCCTGGAGCGCGCCGGTGATGATCTCAGCGGCGCTCGCGGTGCCGCCATTCACGAGCGTGACGATCGGCAGCGCGGGCCAGGGCTGGGGCTTCGTGTCCCGGAACGAGCGGGTGATATTGGGCGTCCGCCCCCGCGTCGAGACCACCTCCTGGCCGGGATCGAGGAACAACTCGCTGACCGCCACCCCCTGATCGAGCAGGCCCCCGGGGTTGCCGCGCAGGTCGAGGATGAGCGACTTCATCCCTTTTTGCACCAGCCCCCCCACCGCTTCGGTCAACTCCGAGGCAGACGTCTCACTCACCGGACTCAGCTGGATGTATCCGACCTTATCGTCGAGCAGCATCGCGACCTGCACCGAGCGAATGTGGATGGTGGCGCGGGTCAGCTTGAAGGTGAGCGGCTGCTCCACCCCGACGCGACGCACCCGCAGCTCGACTTTCGTGCCCGGCTGGCCGCGCAGCTCCTTCACCGCCTGGTCGTTCTTCCATCCTTCAGTCGGGCGCGCGTCCAAGGCGACGATCTGGTCCCCCGACTGGATGCCGGCCCGCTCGGCCGGTGTGTCAGGGAGGGGTGCCACGACAGTGATCCATCCGTCACGGACGTCGATCTGGATGCCGAGGCCGCCGTAATTGCCGGTAGTCGCTTCGGAGAGGGCCCGGAAGTCGTCGCGCTTCAAGAACACCGAGTAGGGATCGTGCAGCTGGTCCAGCATGCCGTCGATCGCCATCTGATAGAGCTGACGCTCCTCGAGTGAATCGACGTAGTAATCGGCGACGTGCGCCAGCACGTCCTCGAACAGCCGGGCCTGCTGGTACACGGATCCCTCGGGCGCGGCGTCGCGCTGCAACAGCCAGCCACCCGTCGCGAGCGCGACGCCGGAGACCGCGGCGACAATCAGGACCTTTCGAAGCTTCATGAGACCTCTCGCGTTGAGAGTGCGGTCGCCGCCATGACCTCGCGCCATGCAGCGTCCTGCACCGCCTTCTTGGACTGGGCGGCATCGATGTGCACCACCCCCGGGCCCCCGGCGGCGCGGTACGCCTCGAGCACGCGCCGGTGAAACGCGTCATCCTGCCGCTCGATCCGGTCCTGCACCTTGCGGGCCGCCCGTTGCCGCTCACGGCCGACCGCCACGGGCACGTCGAGCACCAGCGTCAGGTCCGGGACGAGCCCGCCGGTGGCCAGCCGGTTGGCCCGTACCACCTCATCGTATGGTAATCCGCCGCCGGCCACCTGGTAGGCCATGGTGGACAGCTCGAACCGATCGGCCAGCACCACCTGTCCCGCCGCGAGGGCCGGCCGGATCACCTTGTGCACCACGTCGGCCCGCGCGACGAGGAACAGGAACAACTCCGCCGCTGGGGCCAGGTCGTGGGGGAAGCGCAGCACTACTTTGCGTGCAGCCTCCGCCACGGGCGTCCCGCCGGGCTCCCGCACCGTCACCACCGGACGGCCGTCGGCGAGGAAACGCCCCGCCAGCCAACGCACCAGGCTCGACTTGCCCGCCCCCTCGGGCCCCTCCACCACGATGAACGTCATCCCAGCGTTATGATGGGGCTCGCGGCTCCCTGCTTCATGCCGTCGTAGATGCGCGCGTTCACCTTGGCCATCAATTTGTCGAAATTCGCTTGCGCGGCGACTACCTGCTGATACACCGAATTCCCCTGGACGCTCTGGAGCGCGCGATCGTACTGCTCGACCTGCTGGCGCGCGGGTTCCCGGTTCTGCTGGGCGGCGCGCTCGATATCCTGGGCGATGCGCTCGACCTCGGCGAGCAGCTGCTTGCAGGTCGCGTCTTCCCGCATCTTCTCGCTCGCCCGGACCAGGGTCTTGTATTCCTCGCTCTGCCCCAGCAGCCGGCCCAGCTCGTGCGCCTTCTGGTCGATCACGCTTCCTCCATGGCAGAGGCCAGCAGGAACCGCGGCCGGCCGAACAAGTCCTCGTGGATCGAGACGCAGGGCCAGCCGGAGTCGCGCGCGAGCGCCCGTACCCGTTCTGCGCGCCGTTCGTCGATCTCGAGCGCCAGCAAGCCGCCGGGGGCGAGCAGCGCCGCGCCGCCCGCGAGCAACGCGCGCGTCGCGTCCAGCCCGTCGGGGCCACTGACCAACGCCTCGCGCGGCTCGAAGCGGCGCACCGCGGGGTCCAGCTCCCGATACTCCGCCTCGGTCAGATACGGAGGATTCGCGACGATCGCCCGGCACCGCACGCCGGCGAGCGGGGCGAGCAGGTCGCCTTCACGCAGCTCGACCGGCACCGGTGGGCACCGGAGCGCGATATTCTCGCGCGCGAGCGCCGCCGCCTGGGGCGACCGCTCGACCGCGATCACACGCTCGAAGTCGCCCTCCGTGGCCAGCGAGAGCGCGATGCAGCCGCACCCGGTGCCGATGTCGGCCACTACCCCCCCCCCCCCCCCCCCCCCCCCCCCCCCCCCCCCGTTCCATGTTCCAGGTTCCACGTTCCACGCGGCGCGTCCAATTCAGGACCATGTCCACCAGCCCCTCGGTTTCCGGCCGCGGGATGAGCGCCCGCCGGTCGAGCTGCAGCTCGAGCCGGCGGAAGGCCACCCGCCCCACCGCGTAGGCGAACGGGAGGCCGCTGGCCCGGCGCTCCACCGCTTGCCGGAATCGCTCCTCCAGCTCGGCCGGGGGCTCCTGGTCGCGCCGCAACCACACGTCGCCGGGCTTCGTCCCCGCGCCAGCGACGGCCGCCCACAGCATGGCGGCCTCGCGGCGCGGGCTAGGCAGGTCCAAAGGCGTGAGCCGCCCGACCGCCTGCTCGAGCGCGCTGGCGATCGACGAAGCAGGCGCAGCGCGCTCAGGCACTGAGGCGCTCCTTCTCTCCCGCCAGGCGCAACGCGTTGATCAGCTCGTCGAGCTTCCCGTCCA